>OGJP01000274.1_pt1 | contig 42366 bp, 62 predicted proteins | sample 1572311 | NCBI WGS metagenome assembly OGJP01 (sample SAMEA2582093, study PRJEB24529) | metagenome | biome: Human gut stool | place: China | collected 2011
CCCAGTTGGCTGGTTTCTTCTTACCGTTCTTGTAAAATTTCCCTTCGTTACGGTTCCTGGTATTAACTTTTCCCATGTCATCCTCCTTAAAAATGCGTACAAAAATAACAGCCAGTGGAACGGGTGTTCCGCTTGCGTGGCTGCCTGGAAGATGATACAATATTTTTGGCCTACAGATTGCATCATCCTTCGGGAGTGTGATCTATGTGAGACGGTTCTCTGTTGCAGCAGGGAGCCGTTTTCTTTTTTTTACTTAATACCAAAGAGTCGGCCTACTTTTGCGCGACGCCCCTGTTTGGTTGTTGGAATGCCGGTTGCTTTAGCAATCTTTCTCTTTGCACTGGTAATTCCAAGCGCACGCTTCCAGCTGAATGATAATCCCGGGATTCCTTTTTTCTTTGCCATAGTGATGCCTCCTTTGACAATTATGGGTTACATTTTCCGCACGGAGAATATCCTTGAGAAATAAGCTCTTCACGGGAATTATTGGATGTACTGTAATTCTGTGGAGCAATCTTTTTGACGCTGGAGCAAGATGGACGATGGAATTTCATCGTACTTGTATTAAGTACATAGCTTGCAGAAGTATCCTGCTGCTGTGCATTGTCGTATGTATTGAAGTTGCCTCCATCTCCTGATCCACTGGATCCAGAAGAACTAGACGATGACTGCGATTCAGATCCGGCAGCAACTGCAGCAACAGATGTGCTTGTGGATGCTTTTGCAGCAGTCTCTTTTTCTGCTTGCTCTTTGGCGGCCTGTTCTTCTGCGAGACGCTGAGCTTCTGCTTCAGCAGCAGCCTTTTCTTCAGCTTCCCTCTTTGCCTTTTCCTCTGCCTCTTTAGCAGCCTGCTCCTTAGCAAGTCGTTTTTCTTCAGCTTCTTTTTCTGCTTTTTCTCTGGCAGTAATATCAACCACGTTTATTGTAATCACATTGCTTTGCACGTCATCCGCTTGCACGTAAACTTCATAGGATCCTTCCTCTGACCCGGTTTCGATTTCAGAATTTTCAAAAGTAACAGATTCGTCACTGGTAAAATATTCCAGGTCTTTTGATGTCGCGTCTTCAGGTGTAATTACTATATCGACAGGAATGTTTGTGTTAATGTCGTACTCTTCTTGAACATCTGGAATAGAGAGTGCAATGGAGTCGACTTTGACTTTTGGAGTGAATAAACTTCCTATGCCGATAATCACAAGAGCTGCGGTTACCACAATCTTTACAGTTTTATTCCACTTCCCATATCGCCACATCAGATAAAGTCCGATAGGGAAAAAGAAAATTAGTAACAGGATAATACCAAAAGTCTTTTGGTACCATTTTTGAGGTTCAGCTTCGCTCATAACACGTTTCCTCCTTAGTATTCATTTTTCAGCATTTACAGGCAAACATATTTATAATAACCCTTGTGGGATATTATCAAAAATTTTCTTGCATTTCAGCAGTTCCTCCGAATACCCAGTTATCCTTGCTAATTGTCCAATTGTCAGATCTGGATTTTCGATGATTTCTGTATCCGGTACCAGAAGCTCCACGGCAAAGGTATTGGCTTCTTTTTCAAATTTATCCGTGACGAACTGAGTTCTTGTATCCATAAAGATTGCATTTGTGCTCTTGTGTAAGAACATGTGTCCAAGCTCGTGAGCAAGCACAAAGCGTTGTTCAGATTCTGACAGGCGTTCATCCAAGTAAATGATGTTATTCCTCTGGAAATACTGGTAAAAGCCACGTACACCCTCTAAAGGGTAATGAACCAATATGATATTCATTCCTTTAATCATCTCAAAAGGATCACGTGTCTGGTATTTCCGGACAAGTTGTGAAACCTTTTCTTTTATGCACATAGGCATCAGTCCTTTTTGTATTTCTTCGGTGTGTATTTTTCCTTGTTCTTTTTCTTTGCCATTTCCATACCAATCTGCATAGCTGACAGGATGGAATCTATCGCTTCTGGAGATGCAGGATCACCGTCAAACATCAGTCCCTCTTGCGACAGAAGTTTTTCTCTGGTTTGATCGAGAATCTTCTCGATGTCTTTTTCGTCTTTTCGGTTGAGCACCGGCTGTTCAGTCTCTTCACCGTTCATCAGATAATCTACTGATACTCCAAAGTAGCCTGCAAGTAATTTTATTTTAGTTGCATTTGGAGTGCTTTTTCCAAGTTTGCTAATGTATCCCTTGCCAAATCCAAGATCAGATTCTACTTGATTCATAGATTTTCCCAAAGTTTTACACAATGCTTGTATACGTTCTTTTAAGTCCATCTTATACGCTCCATAATTCTGAAAAAATCGCAAAATTAACTATTGACATTCTGAAAATATCGCGTATAATAAAATTAGCTTCTGAAAAAATCGCAAAAGCAAAAGCGATAAAGAAAGAATGAAAATATTTTTCTTGTGTGGTAACTAGATTATAGAATATTTTCAGAACTTAGTCGATTAAATTTTGTGATTTTTTCAGAATAAATAAAGAAAGGAGATAGGGATGGAAGAGGGAAAATTGTTAAAAAATATTCGTGCGATTTCTAAAGAAAAGAGAATCCCACTGTATGTAATTGAGGAAAGAGCGGGAATAGCCAAAGGAAGCATTTCAAAATGGAATGATGTGGTTCCTTCTATCGAAAAAGTCAGCAAGGTAGCTGAGGTATTAAGAGTATCAGTAAATACTCTACTGAAGTAGGTGACAGAAATGCATCAAGAAAACAAAAGCCCCACCTGGTGACGCAGGCAGGGCAAGCACCAAAATCTGGTAGCTATGAAAAATAACCATTTTCATTGTACCAGATCGGAGAGGAGATGGGCAAGAAAAAGATGGAAGAAATGTTATACACAGTTAAAGAAGTGGCGGAGATATTAAAGACCAATACGTCTTATGTGTACGCATTGAAGCGTGCCGGGAAGCTGAAGTTCATGAAAATCGGCAGTCTGAAGTGCCGTAGGGTCACACTGGAAGCATTTCTGGAGAAGTACGATGGCATGGATCTGTCAGATCCGGAGAACATCACACAGCTGATCAAGGAAGATATTGAGGAAACTGGAAAGGAGCGTTTGGCATGATCCACATTATCAAAGATTTATATATTGATCCAGAAGATCAGTGCTATACACTCTGTCTGAAAAAGACCGGTACTCGGAATGGTGAAGCAGCAGAGGTGTATGACAGACTGGGATACTACTCCACCTTGAAATGTGCCGTTAAAGCGGCAAATAGCCAGTACCGGAAGGAACTGCTGCAAGAGAAAGATTACACTCTGGAAGAAGCGATAAAGACCCTGCAAAAGGCAGATGACGTGTTAGAAAACATCCTGTACAGGGCACTGGGGGATAAGTGATGAAGATATTGGTAGCGAAAGCATTATATCAGCTGTATGGCGGTTTTAGTATTTGCCTGTTTACATATGGGCTACTGTGGACGGCGCAGGCAATCTGCGATAAGGAAAACGTGCTGTTTGCGGTACTGACAGTTGTTGTGGGAGCTGCAAGCCTGTACATCGCAATGAGGATCGCGGAGGACTGTAACGTATGAGAAATAACAAGTGGGTGATTATCCTGCTGGTATGCCTGATGATGTGGGCATGGGTGCTGGAGATGATTTTAAGAATTGGAGGATAAGAGATGTTTAAGGTATTTGAGGACAAGGTTACGATCACAAAGAGTGAGTTTGAGGAGTATATCCAGATGAAGAAAGACCGTGAGGTCATTGATAAGATGACTAGATTTAATTATTCTGTGTCAAATGATCTCCGGCTTGCGCTTGGACTGGATCCTGTGGAGAGATAGAGATGGCATGGAAGTATAGATGTGACAGTTGCGCCTGCTATCTGGATCCGGGCGAAGGTCTTCTGTGTGAGGAGTGCAGACAGAAGATCCGGGAGCGGACAAGGAAGGGCAGACAGCTGGATGCTTTTCTGAATCTGGACGAGCCACAGATCAGACTGAAGCTGGAGGAAATGAGATGTGTGTAAATGAGCTGCCGTACATCCTCTGTAATGCGGCGGGAAGATTTATAAAGAGACCGATAAATATGAGCAGGATGACTGCTACGAGATTGACGGATACCGTATATGCGGAGCGTGTGTTATGAAGCATATCAGGAAAAACCATTATGTGAAACTTAAGGAGGATGCGAAATGTTAAAAAGCTATGATGAGCTGAGACAGATAGATGTAACACCGTACTGTGAAGAACGAGACGGTAAATTATATCTGAATTGGGCAAAATGCGTTGCTCTTCTCCGTGAGCATGGAGCTGAGCAGGCATATTTTGAACCGATTCCAGATCCAAGGACAGGATCCAGCCTGAGAATGACCGATAAAGAATTTTCCGATAAAAATGGTGTGGTAAATAAGTGCTATGAAACCAGGATCAAAGTTGTCATTGATGATAAGGAATACATCATGCAGTCTCCGGTAATGAACGGAAACAATCCTGTAAAGGATAACAGCATGAGTCAGCAGAGAGTCTGGAATAGCATGTGTCGGTCGTTTGTAAAGTGTGTAGCTATTCATACTGGTCTTGGCTTTGGACTGTGGCTGAAGAGTGAAATGGGAGAGTTCCAGAACCATATCCCGACAGAACAGCAGAAAGCAAGTCCTGCAAAAATTACAACGTTGAAGGAGCTTCAGAAGAAACACAGATTGAATCTGACCAAATGGATTGAGCAGAATGGAAAAACGTGGGAGACACTCACAGAAGAAGATGCTGGAATGATGCTCCATCAGTTGAAAGAGAGATACGGTGATGAATAGTGCACACCATAGCAGAGATCCAGAAAGTAAAGCAGACAGCAGAGGGAACGGATCTGATTATCCATATTCCGAAACTGCAACTGCAGGACATGCTCATGGAGAAGCGGATCCGGAAGTCGGAGATCAGATTTGACGATGGACGGACCATCTCTGTAGAGCAGAGGAAGAAAGCATATGCCACGATCAAGGACATAGCGGAACATGAAGGGAATCTTCCAGAGGTTGAAAAAGAGTTGATGAAATATCAGCACATGGTCCGGATGGGATGTGACCATTTTTCTCTGTCGAATTGTTCAATGGATATGGCAAGGGAATTTATCAATACACTTATGGAACATGCCATAACAACCGGCGTGCCTCTGACGGCGGCTGGAGTTGAAAGAACAGACGATATTGGAAGATACCTGTATTACTGTATCAAAGCCAAGAAATGCTGTGTATGCGGTAAACCGGGTGAGATCCACCATGTAGACACGATCGGAATGGGAAGAGACCGGCAGACCGTAGATGACAGCCAATACAGAAAAATGTGTCTCTGTAGGGTGCATCATTCCAAGTGGCATGATCTTGGAGACGAACGATTCCAGAAGATGTATAAGGTCTACGGAATCGTAGTAAAGGATTAAGTTACCTCCGGGCGATAATATATCACACAAAAGCCCATGATGGATATATCTTCAAGATTGTTTCTCAACCGGCGGCTCAGACCGCCGGAGAAAGGAGACGGATGAAGGACAAGAAGAAAGCTGCTGAGGATCTGTTTTACCGGATCGGCTATGGGCGAGAGTCCAGAGTCGAGAGACCAAGGAACAGAGCAGTGGACAGAAGCCTCCGCCGGATGATCGGTAAATGGAATGAGCATAGCGACAACGACACGATCATCAATGTCGGGGATGGTTATTACAAACCAAGATTAAGTGTTCCTGAAGAAAAAATGGAATGCAAGCAATATATAGCGCAGGAGACCGCCAGAGCATATAGGGTCTTGGATAAGATCAAACCTATGTGGGCGGCATTTGAAAGGATGGATAAGCATGGTAAATGGGAAGAAGAAGGGGAAAGCCGGGGAGCTGGAAGTGGCGAGGATTTTACGCAGCTACGGTTACCCTTGTAGAAGAGGGCAGCAGTATTCTGGAGCCAACGGTGATGCTGATGTGGTAGGTCTCCCCGGAATCCACATCGAAGTCAAGCGAAGAGAGCGTCTTGACCTGTACAGTGCCATTGAACAGGCGAAAATGGACGCAGGCAAGACGAATACACTGCCTACGGTATTCTGGCGGAGAAACGATTGTGAATGGCTTGTAGCAATGCCGCTGAAGGATTGGATGGATCTCTACCAGAAGGCTGGCCTGTAGGTGACAGCCTATGGGAGTAGGAGGACACATTAAGATAGACCGGAGGATTTTGGAGTGGGAATGGTACTCGGACATAAATACTTGCCGCGTGTTTATCCATTTGCTGTTAAAGGCAAATTGGAAGGATGGACGGTTCCAGGGCACTGAGGTGCCGAGGGGATCGCTGGTTACATCATACAGTAACTTGGCGAAGGATACCGGACTTTCGGTAAAGAATGTTCGGACTGCACTAAATCACCTTGAAACGACAGGGGAAGTGGCAGTCAACCGGCACCCAAAATTCAGCGTGGTTACAGTGAAAAAGTACAATCTATATCAGACAGATGGCACAGTAACCGGCAGTCAACCGGCAGTCAACCGGCAAGCAACCGGCAGTCAACCGGCAACAATAGAAGAAGGAAAGAAAGTAAGAAGGGAAGAAAGTAATAATAATATTCCTTCTGCGCCGGACGATAAATCGCCTTGCGCCGGAAGCTTCCTCCTGAACGATGGAACATCATACGAGATCACGGAGAACGACGTGGAGAATTTCCAGCAGCTCTATCCGGGGATAGATGTGAGACAGGAAATCAGGAACATTACCGGCTGGTGCTTATCGAATCCCAAAAACCGGAAGACGAGAGCCGGTGCAAAGAGATTTTTGAATGGCTGGTTATCGAGGTCACAGAACGCAGCAAGACCGGAGAAGAAGACGGGAGCCAAGCCAACAGGATTCAGCAACTTCCAGCAGCGCGATTATGATTTTGACAAGCTGGAACGGGAGCTGTTGGAGAGCCAGAAAGGATAGAAAGATGGCATATATCACACATGTATACGACCTTTATTGTGAAGACCGGCTGATTGGTCAAAGCAAGGCAGCTGGTCAGATAGCAAATCTGATGGGGATTCCCATTGGGGCAGTAACAGTATACGCGCAAAATGGAACATTGGTGGACGGAAGATACAAGATCGTCCAAAAGAAGGAGAAGGCCAAATCCCATCTTGCCTATGTGCTGGAGGACTGGGACAAGATCACAGAGCCATTTAGGCATGTAGAATGGGTGAAAGAGTTGGGACCAGGCGTGAAGAAATTGGAGGTAAAAGCAGATGATGAACGATAATATGGCAGTTAAACCAAGCGATGAAACGAATCTTGCCGAGGTGGTGGTGAATACAGGAGAAATTCTGACCGGAATTGAAAGTCTTGTGTGTGATATCGGCAGAAAACTGTACGGATATGATATGGATCAGAAAAACGATGAACAGGTAAACTGCATGGAGCAAGCACTTGTTGTTAATCGCAAGAGATTAGCTGAAATCCGTAACAAGTTGGAGGTTATTTGCAGGAGGCTCTAAATGACACAAAAGATGGTGAGAACCAGTAACTCATTCTGCCGTCAATGTGCCTATGGGATAGACATGGGCGGAAAGACAAGGGTTGACTGCAATTATTATCTGGATACCGGACAGCGGCGGAATTGTGATGTAGGCTGGTGCGACAAGTATCAACCGAGGAAAAGGAAGAAGAAATGAAGAATAAAGAGAAGTATGCGGAAGAACTGATGGAGATTGCAATATCTGGATATAGCGTTGCCGTTATCAATGGAAAACCAGCGAGATGCGGCGCAACAAATACAGATTGCAAATTGTGCATCGGAAATAAACCAGGTTATTGTAACCGTGAAAAAGTGAGAGAATGGGCGGAATCTGAATATGTAGAGCCATCGGTAGATTGGAGTAATGTGCCGGTAGATACGAAAATTCTTGTGAGTCAAGATTCTGAACTTTGGTATAAAAGATATTTTTCAAAGTTTAAAAATGGGAAAGTATATGCATTTTTTAACGGAGCCACATCGTGGAATTCTGCCGATGGCGATACTGATTGGAAATATGCAAAATTAGCTGAAGAATAAAAATCGAAAGGAGCCGAGACTCTGGCCAGAGTGAAGCATATGCGGTCTCCTTTAGAGAATGACATATAGAGAATTTTTAGAAACAAAAATTGAACTTGCGACAGAGAGTGGATTCGTAGTGGATCCGAGAGAAGTCAATAAGGCATTGAAACCACACCAGCGAGATGCAGTGATGTGGGCATTGAAAGGCGGCAGACGGGCACTATTTGAAAGCTTTGGACTGGGAAAGACCGTGCAGGAAATCGAGTTTTGCCATCTGGCAGCGGAACATAGCGGCGGACGTGCGTTGATTGTGTTACCGCTTGGAGTAAAGCAGGAATTTACCAGGGATGCGGTGGAAGTTCTGGGGTATGAGAAACCAGAATACTGCCGAACGATGGAAGAAGTGGAACAGAGTACCAGTCAGATTATGCTGACAAATTATGAACGCGTCAGAGATGGAGACATCCGGCCGGAATACTTTTCAGCAACTTCACTGGATGAAGCCAGTGTATTGCGGAGCTTTGGAAGCAAGACATATCAGACGTTCCTGGACAAATTCAAGAACGTGCCGTATAAGCTGGTGGCAACTGCTACTCCGTCACCAAACAAATACAAAGAGCTGATCCATTATGCCGGATACTTGGAAGTGATGGACACCGGACAGGCATTGACGAGATTCTTCCAGCGTGACAGCACCAAGGCGAATAACTTAACCCTGTATCCGAACATGGAGGATGAGTTCTGGATGTGGGTAAGTAGTTGGGCATTATTTATCACGAAACCTTCAGATCTGAATCCTACATATTCGGATGTCGGTTATGATCTGCCACCGTTGGAAGTGCGATGGCATGAACTGCCGGTACACTATGGAGATACTGCCGATAAGAGCGGACAGATGCAACTGTTCCAGGAAGCGGCGGAAGGACTGAAAGAAGCTGCAGCAGTGAAGCGTGACAGCATAGATCAACGAGTAGCCGAGATGAAGAGGATCGTAGAAGAATCTCCGAATGATCATTTCCTCTTGTGGCACGATCTGGAAAATGAACGGCATGCAATCAAAAAAGCATTACCGGAGACAGTGGACATTTATGGAGCTATGGATTATGACCTGAGAGAGCAGAGAGTGATTGATTTCTCAAATGGAGAGACAAAGCTGTTTGCCACAAAGAAATCATTATCGGGATCCGGATGTAATTTCCAGAGGTATTGCCACAGAGAGATATTTCTGGGAATAGACTATGAGTTCAATGATTTCATTCAGGCAGTGCACCGGTGTTACAGGTTTTTGCAGCAGTACCCGGTTGTGATCGACATCATTTACATGGAGAATGAGCGTCAGATCAAGGAAGCACTGCTGGAAAAATGGAAGAACCATAATCACATGGTGGCAAAGATGATAGAGATCGTGAAGAAATACGGATTGACATCGGCAAATAAAGCAGAGCGATTGGAAAGGAAGATGGGCGTGGAAGGCAGCAGAGAAGAAAGAACGGTTAGAGGAAAGCATTATGAAGCAGTCTATGGCGATTGCGTGGAAGAGACAAGAGCAATGGAAAGTAACAGCATTGACCTGATACATACTTCAATTCCCTTCGGTAACCACTATGAGTACAGCGCGAATTATAACGACTTCGGACACAATCAGGATACTAACCGATTCTTTGAACAGATGGATTTCCTGACTCCGGAATTGCTCCGGGTGTTACGTCCCGGCAGAGTGGCAGCCATCCACGTAAAGGACCGTGTATTGTTCGGAAATGCAACCGGCACCGGGATGCCAACCATTGAGCCGTTCCATGCACAGTGTATTGCACATTATATGAAGCATGGATTCCAGTATTTCGGCATGATTACAGTTGTAACGGATGTGGTTCGTGAGAATAATCAGACCTATCGGCTGGGGTGGTCAGAACAGTGCAAGGACGGCTCAAAGATGGGAGTAGGATGCCCGGAGTATATTCTGCTTTTCAGAAAACTTCCGACAGACAGATCCACGGCATATGCAGATGTGCCGGTTAAGAAGTCCAAAGAGGATTATACCAGGGCACAGTGGCAGATTGATGCTCATGGATATTGGAGGTCATCTGGAGACCGTCTAATCAGCAAGGAAGAGATGGAAAACATATCCGTAGATAACCTGCAGGCAGTGTACCGGAAGTACAGCCGGGAAAGCGTATACAGCTATGAAGACCATGTGAATCTGGCAAAGAAGCTGGATGAAAACGGGAAACTCCCGGCTACGTTCATGGTGGTTGCACCGGGATCCTGGAATCAGTTGGAGGTATGGGACGACATCAACCGGATGCGTACCCTTAACACAACGCAGAGCCGCAGACGCGCTCAGATGCATGTGTGCCCGTTACAGCTGGATATCGTGGAGAGAATCATCAATCGTTACAGCAACGAGGGCGATACGGTTTATGACCCGTTTGGAGGGCTTATGACGGTGCCTATGACAGCAGTAAAGATGCACCGGTATGGAAAAGGCTGTGAGCTAAATCCAGATTACTTCCGGGATGGTGTTGGATATCTGCAGGCTGCAGAGAACGAGGTGGATGAGCCGACACTGTTTGATTTTATGGAGGTATAGGTTATGAGTAAATCAAAATATGCCAAGACCAAAGCAGCAGGGCAGCTGGTAGGGTTAAGCAGATACGGTAAGCAGTTTGGACAGCAGGCGCATTTAGTGCCTACTGAGAACCGGCAGATGAGGAGAATGCGAAAAGATGATTCACGGTGAGTTGATAGTAGATAATTTTGCTGGTGGTGGCGGTGCTTCCACGGGCATTGAGCTGGCAACTGGATACAGCGTGGATATTGCCATCAATCATGATCCAGAAGCCATCCGAATGCATAAGATGAATCATCCTAACACGAAACATTATTGTGAGGATGTATGGCAGGTAGACCCGGTGAAAGCCTGTGGAGGATATCCAGTAGGACTGGCATGGTTTTCACCGGACTGTAAGCATTTTTCAAAAGCTAAAGGCGGTAAGCCAAAGGACAAGAATATCAGAGGTCTGGCATGGGTAGCCTGCCGATGGGCGGGACTTGTGAGACCTAGAGTTATCATGCTGGAAAATGTGGAAGAATTTAAGACCTGGGGACCGTTAAACCGGAGCCATAGACCGATTAAAAGTAAGACAGGAAAAACCTATCAGAAGTTCATTCAACAGTTGCAGGAGCTTGGATATGAAGTACAGACAAAGGAGCTTGTGGCAGCAGATTACGGTGCACCGACTATGAGAAAAAGGTTCTTTCTGATCGCCAGGTGTGATGGAGTGCCGATTATGTGGCCAGAGCCGACACATGGACCGGCAGACAGTGAGGCGGTAAAAGCCGGATTGTTAAAGGCATATGTTGGAGCATATACACAATTTGATTTCTCTTTACCATGTCCCAGTATTTTTGATACTTCCGAAGAAATAAAAGAAAAATACGGGATCCGGGCGGTACGACCGCTGGCTCCGAAGACAATGGAACGGATTGCCCGTGGTTTGAAAAAATTTGTTTTAGAGAATCCGGAGCCGTTTATAGTTCCGATTGGATATGGAGAGAGAAAAGGACAAGCCCCTAGAGTACATGACATAGAAAAGCCGTTACCAACCATAGTTGGAAGTGGAAAGCATTATCTTTGTGAGCCGAAACTTGCTCCAATTATTGATAAGGCATATGGCGGAAATTATGCAGGGAGCGGTAGCAAGGTAGATGATCCAATAGATACAATTACCACGGTTGATCATAACAGGTTGGTTGTTCCTACTCTGATTCAGTATCATTCTGAAACGGCGAAGGGAGAAGTGAGAGGACAAACTATCACAGATCCGATCATGACCTTGGATGGTTCAAATCGTTACGGATTGGTTGCATCATTTTTAAGCAAATTTTATAAGAGCGGTACTGGGCAGGATATTAGGGAGCCATTACATACTGTGACCACATCGCCTGGGCACTTTGGAGAAGTCAGAGCATTTTTAATTAAATATTACGGTGATTGCACCGGACAGGATATCAAAAATCCGCTTGATACTGTTACGACCAAAGATAGATTTGGGCTTGTGACCATTGCAGGGGTAGATTATCAGATTGTTGATATCGGGCTGAGGATGCTGGAACCACGGGAACTGTACGGATGCCAGGGATTCCCGGAAGATTACATAATAGATCATGATTACACCGGAAAGATATATCCGAGAGCAGAGCAGGTCAAGCGTTGTGGAAATGCGGTATGCCCACCGATTCCGGCAGCAATGGTCAGAGCTAATCTGCCAGAGCTTTGTGTGGCGGAGAGAATGCCGAATATGCGGATACAGGCAGAACAGACCGGACAGCTCCGGTTTGCGTAACTCAACTTAACTCGAGTTAACTCAATTAACGAGTTAAATTAACTCAACTGATGAGTTGGAGGATAGAAGATGAAAAAACTTGATGAAATCTTAAAAAATGAAAGAATCTGGGGACATGAGATTATGTTCCAGTTTCACTCAGCCTGGGTGAAGCTGCCAGAATGCGGAAAGTGCAGTGTAATCTGGAGTGACTGCGAGGACGGCATGGAACATGTATCCGTATCGCCAAAGAAACAGTTCAGGATGCCGAGCTGGGACGATATGTGTGTTCTGAAGGACATCTTTTTCGAGTATGAGGAAGAAGCCTATCAGATCCATCCGAAGAATAGCCAGTACGTGAATGATGTTGAGAACTGCTTGCATCTCTGGAAGCCGAAAGGGCATGAGATTGATGAGCTGACGAAGTTGGAGAAGAAGAGCCGGTGGATACCGGTGAGTGAGCGGTTGCCGGAAGATGAAAGAGCGTATCTTGTAACTCTTAAAAAGACGTATGGAGAGCCAGAGGTATTTTGTGGAATTGCAAACTATCTGAAATTTGGAGACGCGGGATACTGGAATGAGAAGAAATATGGGTATCTCGAATGGGATAAATATTCAGATGGGTGCGGTGGAACAAAGGCGTATAAAGTAATCGCTTGGATGCCACTGCCGGAGCCGTGGAAAGGAGAATGAGCCATATGTATTGGAATTATTGTAACAAGAATTGCGAACATCTTGACAGCGAAAATATGAAATGCACAGCGGATGGAAGGATTATGGCGGTAAATTTGACGGTGCATGGAGATTATGTCTCTTTTCGCTATAAACATACAGTAAAATGCGTGAAAGACAGGGAGGGAGAAGCTGATGGAGAATCTTAAACCGTGCCCGTTCTGTGGTTGTCATGATCGCAGAGTGGGAATCAGAAAAATGGGGAAGACAGGATACAAAGTGATTTGTAGCAGATGTGGAAGCTCAGGACCATATATTAGAATTGCAGATTTCCTAGGAAAAATGGATGCCCAGGAAGAGACAAAGAGAGCGTGGAACAGGAGGGAGTAGGTGAAAAAGAATGACTAATGCAGATCGGATCAGGAAGATGACGGACGAAGAACTGACGAAAATCATTATGTGTCTGTATGATACAGTCGGAGAGTCAGTGGATATTATGCCATGTATCAGGGATGGAAAAGTTCAGGTATCTCCACAGTTCTGTTATGAGTGCATGAGAAAATGGTTGCGGGCAGAAGCAGAGGAAGAGCCAAAGAGTACTATGCTGGAGTCAGTAAAGAATTTTATACATCGTAGATTTATGACTAAGCAATAACTATCGAAGACTAAACAAGGAGGCGGTAGCAATGGACAAGGATATACTCAAACAATACATAGATGCCTGCGAAGCGGTGAAGGAGACAGAGGAGCAGATCCGGCGGCTTCAGAAGAACCGGAAGACGGTGGTGGTCGATGCTGTGAAGGGGTCCATGCACGACTTCCCTTTTGCGGAAAAGACCTTCCGGACGGAAGGCTTGTCTTATTCAGTTGTTGCGGATCCGGGACAGCTTGACCGGGAGGAGCTGATCCTGGAAGAGCGGAAAGCAGCTGCAGCACAGATCAAGAGCCAGGTGGAAGCCTGGCTTAACACGATTCCAGTGCGGATGCAGCGGATCATCAGATACCGGGACTTTGAGGGGCTGACGTGGCGTCAGGTAGCTATGAAGATGGGACGGAAGGCAACGGAAGATAGTGTAAGGATGGAATACCAGAGATTTTTTGATGAAAATTGAAAGTTTGTTCGTTTTGTTCGCTTTGTTCGTTTTTCGTATGCTATAGTATAGACTGAAATCACTGCAGATGCGTTGCATGGTTTAATCTTTTCCCATATCATCCGCCGCTGAGGTGTCAAAGCTTCGGCGGTGATTCGGCTTTTACAGTATGCCGGCATGCAAATGCGAAGACTGTTACTTACCTACATCACATTTTTTGAAACATCCTGTAGAAATGCAGGATGTTTTGTTATAAACTGAAGAAAAATGTGTTGGAGGTAATAAAAAATGATAACAGTATCAGATAACATTTTGCGTAATGTTTTTTATATTCGAGTGGGAAAGAATACAGGAACTTGTTTTTGCATTAATTATAGGGGAAAAAAGTATTTAGTTACGGCTAAACATATGGTTAAAAAGGAAGACACAATCGATATAGATATTCTGAAAAATGGAACGTATGAACATCAAAAAGCAAAAGTATTTTTTTCTGATAATGATGAAGTAGATATTATTGTATTGCAAGTTACAATAGATGAAACAATAAAAGGAATTAACATTTTAAAGGAACAGCCTAATGTGGAGGCGGGGCAAGAAATGTACTTTTTGGGTTTCCCTTTTGGAATGGTTCAAGGGGAGTATTCATATAATAACGGTTACCCAATTCCTTTTGTCAAACGTGCATTTCTATCATGCGCCAATGGTCTTAATGGATATGCACATTTATGGCTTGATGGGACGAACAATCCTGGATTCTCAGGGGGACCAGTTATTTATGAAAGTGTAGATGAACAAACAAGAAGACCTGAACAGTATTTAGCAGGTGTTATATCATCATACAGATGTGATGTGAAGTCTGTATTAAAGGAAGATACTGGAGAAACAACAGGATACATATATCAAGAAAATGCAGGAATCATAAATGCGCACGGAAAAGCATCTATAATTGATATTATCGAGAAAAATAATATATAAAATTACAGGAGTCACCCACCAGGGTGGCTCTTTTTCTGTCCTAAAAACAAACGAATGAGAGGTGGTGATAGATGGCCAGAGCGCCGGATGGCAGAATGGAGCAGGCCAGGGAGTTGTTCCTGGAAGGTAAGAAATTGATTGAGATATCGGAACTCCTGCAGATCCCGGAAGGGACGATCCGGAGTTGGAAGAATAGATATAAGTGGGATTGCAACGTTGCAAACAGTAAACGCAACGTTGCGAAACGAAAAGGCGGACAGCCTGGCAATAAAAACGCTCTGGGAGCAGGTGCTCCGGAACGTAATAAGAATGCAGTGACTACAGGAGAGTTCGAGACTCTCCTTTTTGATTGCCTGGATCAGGAGGAACGGAAGCTTGTACGAGCTGTTCCGGAAGATAAGATGCAGTTGCTTCTGCAGGAGATCCAGCTTCTGACAGTGCGGGAGCGCCGGATGCTGAAGCGAATCGAACTGCTGAGAAGTTCGCCAGATGAGAAAGGTATTGCCGCTTATGGTGATGGCGGTATGACTGCCATGAGCCATAAGAAGGGCGTAGAGAAAGATGGGTATACAGATATCTTTGAGTACAAAGGAAAGCTCGGACAGATACAGGCTGTGGAAGATGCCCTGACAAGGGTTCAGGCGAGAAAGCAGCGGGCAATCGAAGCACTGCATAAATTTGGTTATGATGATGCCAGACTTGAACTGGAGACCATGAAGATTGAACTGACAGCACTTAAGATGGGTGGACAGGATACAGAAGTGAAAGATGATGGATTCCTGGAAGCTCTGAATGGAGCAGTTGACGATCTCTGGGGTGATGAAAATGGCAGTGAATGATAAGATAGCAGCTCTCAGAAGTCGAGTTGACCAGCTGAAGAGCAAAAGGGGGATCAATACCAGGATACAGATCTTCCGGTTCAAACCATTTTCTAAAAAGCAGAAAAAAGTGCTTACCTGGTGGATGCCGGACAGTCCGGTAAAGGATTACGACGGGATTATTGCTGACGGTGCGATCCGATCCGGAAAGACAGTCAGCATGTCACTGGCATTTGTCTTCTGGGCCATGAGTACGTTTAATGGTCAGAATTTTGCCATGTGTGGAAAGACCATAGGATCTTTCCGGAGAAATGTTCTTTTCTGGTTGAAGCTGATGCTCCAGAGCCGAGGGTATCAGGTGACTGATCATCGGGCGGACAATCTGGTAGAGATCACGCGGGGAGAAGTAACGAATTACTTTTACATTTTTGGTGGCAAGGATGAGCGCAGCCAGGATCTGATTCAGGGTATTACGCTGGCCGGAGTATTCTTTGATGAAGTTGCTCTGATGCCGGAGTCATTTGTGAATCAGGCAACTGGCCGATGTTCGGTTGAGGGTTCCAAGTATTGGTTTAACTGTAACCCAGATGGACCATATCACTGGTTTAAGATCAACTGGATCGATAAGAAGAAAGAAAAGCATCTGCTGTACCTGCATTTTACCATGGATGATAACCTGAGTCTGTCAGAGAAGATCAAGGCCAGGTACCGCAGCATGTATTCAGGAGTCTTCTTCCTGAGGTATATCAAAGGACTTTGGGCGGTAGCCGAGGGTATTATCTACGACATGTTCAATGAAGACAGACACGTTGTGGACAGCATAGAGCTTCCGCAGCAGCCGGTCTATTATGTGTCCTGCGACTACGGTACACAGAATGCAACCGTGTTCTTACTCTGGTGTAAGGCTCTGGATGGCCGTTGGGCATGTATCCGCGAGTATTATTACAGTGGCCGGGACACCAGAAAACAGAAGACAGACAGTGAGTTTGCAGATGATTTGAAGGAATGGCTTGGCGGAATTGTTCCGGAGAGAGTCATCGTGGATCCGGCGGCAGCATCTTTCATTGCGGAGTTGAAGAAGCGTGGATATAACGTGAAGAAAGCCAGGAACGATGTGCTTGACGGAATCCGCTTTGTAGCAATGCTGCTGAATCAGGACAGGATCGTGTTCCTGCGCTGCTGCAAAAACACGATTAAAGAATTTGCATCCTACATATGGGATGAGAAAGCTGCTGATCGGGGCGAGGACAAGCCGGTGAAGGTCAGAGATCATGCAATGGATGCAGTACGCTACATGTGTTACACGATGATCCGGAAGCCGGGAAGTATAGCAGTATTGAAGACGAGGTGACGATATGGAATTAGAAACAATAAAACGTCTGATAAAAAAATATGAGTCTGGCCATTCAAAGCGAATCTACCAAACAGATGTGGCAGAACGGTATTACATGAACATGTCTGATATTCTCTTGAAAGAAGAAAAGAAGGATGAAGATGGAAATCCGCTGCGGAATGCCGACAACAGGATTCCGCGCAATTATCATGGATTGATTGTCAATCAGAAAGCAGCATATGCTTTTACAGCTCCGCCACTTTTTGATGTTGGAAATCAGGCTTCTAATATCAAAGTTGCGGAAGTTCTCGGAGATGAATATAAGAAAAACAGTATGTCTCTATGTGTGAACGCGGCCAACAGTGGTTGTGCCTGGATTCACTATTGGAAGAATAAAGCTGGTGATTTTGAATGGGCAGTGGTTGATAGCAGGGAAGTAATTCCTGTTATGTCACATAGCTTGAAGAAAGAGCTTATGGGAGTGTTCAGGGTCTATCAGGAGATCGATGAAGAGACAGGCGACACCTATATGATCTATGAATACTGGACGGAGACAGAATGTCAGGCATTTCGCAGGCGAATTGGCGATACAGTCGATGAGGGACTATTTTACTACGATATGTTTGTGGATCCGGATACAGAAGAAATGATTGCAAATTATAGACATGATCTCGGTGCAGTGCCGTTTATTCCGTTTCAGAATAACAATGTCGGGACAAGCGACCTGCTGAACATCAAGCGCCTGATTGATGTCTATGACAAAGTATACAGTGGTTTTATCAATGATCTGGATGATATACAGGAATTGATCTTTATCCTGACTGGATATGGCGGAACTGATCTGAACGGATTCCTGCAGGATTTGAAAAAGTATAAGACCATTAAGCTGGATCCGGATGAAGGAGCAGATGCAAAGACTCTCAGTATAGAGATTCCGGTAGAGGCAAGGGAAAAGGTTCTGGAAGCTACCAGAAAAGCGATTTTTGAGCAGGGACAGGGATTTGATCCACAACCGGAGAGCTTTGGAAACCAGAGTGGCGAGGCCTTAAAATTCATGTATGCATTGCTGGAGATGAAGGTTGGACTCATGCAGACAGAGTTCGAAACAGGCTTTGCGAAATTGGTGAGAGCAATCTGCAGATTTTACAACCTTTCCTGCGGTCAGATCATTCAGACATGGACCAGAACCTGCATCAAGAACGACACGGAGCAGGCACAGATCTGCAAGGATTCCGTGGGAATCATCAGTAAAAAAACGATTCTTAAGAATCATCCGTTTGTGGAAGATGTGGATTCGGAGCTGAAGCAGTTGGAAAAAGAAGAAAAAGAAGAGCAAGAAAAAGCAGATCTATACGGATCTGCTTTTTCTGTACCACCTGATGACCAGAAAGGCGGTGGAGTAGGAGATGGAGAATCGTAACTACTGGAAAGTCAGGATGAAAGCACTGGAGGAAGCATCGTACCAAAGTGCAGAACAGTGTTACGCAGATGTGCAGGAACAATATCGGCGAGCGATCAATGACCTGCAGATGGATCTGATGATCTGGTACCAGCGTCTGGCGAATAACAATGATATCAGTTATGCATCGGCAAAGAAGTTTCTAAAGACCAGTGAACTGGAAGAATTCAAATGGACGCTTGAACAGTACATAAAGGCTGGAGAGGAAAACGCAGCAGATCATCGATGGATGAAGGAATTGGAGAATGCATCAGCAAAATACCATATATCCAGACTGGAAGCCATGAAGCTGCAGATGCAGCAGCATGCGGAGCTTCTGGCGGCACAGATGGATGGCAGTATTACAGAGCATCTGCATAAGAGCTATGGAGATCATTACTATCAGACGGCATACGAGATCGCAAAAGGTACCGGTATCGGAACAAATCTTACACAGGTGGACGACCGGAAGGTTGATATCCTGTTGAATAAACCCTGGGCAAGAGACGGAAAAAATTTTTCAGACCGCATCTGGAGCAACAAAGAAAAACTGGTCAACAATCTGCATGCAGAATTGACGCAATGCATTATCAGGGGCGAGGATCCACAAAAAGCCATTGATCGGTTGTCGCAGACGATGGAGGTTAATAAGCGGCAGGCAGGAAACCTGATCATGACAGAGACAGCTGCAATGTCTGCAGCGGCCCAGAAAGACTGCTTCAAAGAACTTAATGTACAAGAATTTGAAATTGTGGAGACGCTGGACAGTCGGACTTGCGAGATCTGCCAGGATATGGATGGCAAGCATTTTCTGATGTCGGACTTCCGGATCGGCGAGACAGCGCCTCCGTTTCATCCTCGCTGTCGTGGATGCACTTGTCCATATTTCGCAGATGAATTTTCTTCTGGAGAACGTGCTGCACGTGGGGAAGATGGAAAGACATATTATGTGCCGGCGGATATGACTTATAAAGAGTGGAAGAAGACCTATGTACGGAGTCCGGAGCAGATGAGTGAGAAACCGCTTGCACAGGGGGCTGGATCAGAATATACTGAAAGGACACAGGATGAACTGGAAGAAGTTGCCAGAAGCATAAAAGAAGACTTGGCGGATTATGCAGATCTCCCATCAAAATGGAGCGGACATATCAAAGTGGTCAATTCTTTTGAAAATCCGAATACACTGGCTGAAAAAGACTGGTCATGCGATATTAACGTTTTATCTACTGTGGATGATGGAGCAATTTGGCATGAAATGCTTCATTCTTGTTCCTGCAGTTATTATGACAGTGCAGTATACTATAAAAATCAGATTATAGAAGAAGCTTCGGTAGAATTCTTAAAACAGAGTGTCTGTGAGGACAGAAAAATCAAAAATATAAAAGGGTATACGGATGAGGTTATGATCCTTCAGGTGCTGAATTCACAGTTTTGCTATGGCTCAGACTTGGAATTTGCGAAAGAACTGTTTAATATTCCATTGCCAGAGCGATATCAGTGGTTGGAAAATAAGGCAGAAGAAAGTCTGAGAAATTGTAATGCATCTTTTGAGGATTTTAATGAAGTGCTAAAATTTGTGCAGTTGTTAAAGGGGGCTCTTGATGACATATGAAGAATTTATGAAAATAGTTCGAGCGGAAAATGAGAAGATGCGTCATCCGGAAAAATGGACAGAAGCTGAAAGACTGAAAGAAAGATTCCGTAAAAGTGGAAAAAGTGATGAAGAGTGGTTTCAATTAGCGGAAGACATGCGCAAATTTTATGAGCATGCTTCAGCAGAGGACAGAAAAGCTTTAGATGGTTATTCGGAAGGCGTGCAGATGGCATGCAGCGGGATCAAATACCGGAGGGAAAAAGATGGCAAAGAATGATTATTATGTGATTGCATATCGGATTTTGGCATATTTGTATGCCTGTCTTAAAGAAGGTGTGCGGCCGAATCCGGCATATATCAAAGCTGATTCAGAGGTTATAAATCTGAGTCCCAGTTACTGGGAGTATATCATGAGACATCTGTACAAAGATGGATACATAGATGGCATTTCTTTGATTCCTGTAATTGGGGCGGAAAACCCGCAGGTTAGGATTGACTCTAATATTGTCATAACACCGAAAGGCATTGAATATCTGCAGAACAATTCGGCAATGTGCAAAGCCAGGGATTTTTTGATAACTTTAAAGGAAATAATTCCAGGATTGTAGTAGCCAGGGAGAAATCCCTGGTATTTTTATACCAATTTCTAGGAGGTGGTTCATATCTCGGAGCTGTCCGTGAAACAGCAGAAGATGCACGCAGGAAGCTCCTGGGTGCTGTTTTTATGCCCTGCCATAGGGCTCAAAACTGGGCACTACTTTGCCGGGAGTATAACCGGTCGATCCCAACACCCGGAGAGCGGGAATAAAAATCTATGGAGGAATAAACAAGATGGAATGGTTAAAAGCAATTTTGGAAAAAGCTGTGATCACTGACGGAAAGTTGGATGTAGAGGCTGTGACGAAGGCTATCAATACAGAGTTCCCGAAACATGCGGTACCGAAACAGGACTACAATGATAAAGTGAAAGAACTCAATACAGCCAATGCGACAATCGAGGACCTGAAGGAGAAAAATGCAGGAAATGATGAGTTGCAGAAAAAAGTGAAAGATTATGAGACTGAGGTGGCAAATCTTAAAACGGCTGCAGCAAATACCAAAAAGGAATATGCGCTGAGGGATAAGCTGAAGGAAGCTGGTGTGACAGATGTTGATTATCTCATTTATAAACAGGGTGGTGTTGATAAGTTCACTTTTAACAAAGAAGGAGATGTCATTGGACTGGATGATGTCCTGAAGCCTTTAAAAGAATCTTCACCGCATCTTTTTAAGACAGCAGGTGGTGGCTATAGTCCTGCAGGCGGCGGTAAGCCACCAGTGACAAATCCTTTTGCAAAAGACACTTTTAATCTGACTGAGCAGGGACGTATGCTCAAGGAACATCCGGAGCAGGCCAGAGCAATGGCTGCTGCAGCCGGAGTAAAGATTTAATGAAAGAGAGGTAGACAGGTATGGCAATTACAAAAATTGCAGATGTGATCGTACCGGAGTTGTTTAACCGATACGTGATCAACAGAACAATGGAGCTGTCCGCATTTTTTCAGTGCGGGATTGTAACAAACAGTTCAGAATTTGATGCACTTGCATCTGAAGCAGCACGAACACACAATATGCCGTTCTTTGAGGATCTTCAGGGAGAATCTGAGCCGACACTTGAAGATGTGAAGATGACACCGGCAAAGATCGGATCCAATAAAGATGTATCTACCACGATCCTTCGTCAGAAGATGTGGGCAGCTACGAATCTTTCTGCGGCACTGGCAGGAGCGGATCCGATGAAAGCCATCGGCGATCTGGTGGCACAGTATTGGGCAAGGGATATGCAGAAGGAGCTGATCGCAATCCTTGCCGGAGTGTTTGGAACCACCACAGAGGATCCGGTCGGGACTCCAAAACAGACAACGAGAATGGCAGATCATATTCTCGACCTGACAACTGGAAAAAGCGACCAGGCGAAACTGATCAGTGCATCCGCATTTATCGATGCATGTCAGAAACTTGGAGATGCACAGGCACAGCTTACCGGCGTGGCGATGCACTCCGCAACAAAGTCTTATTTGAAAAAACTGAACTTGATCGAGACAGAGCGTGATTCTACAGATGTCGAGTTTGAAACCTATCAGGGAAGACGTGTGACGGTCGATGACGGATGCCCGGTAACATCCGATGGAGTATATACTACATATTTATTTGGTAATGGTGCGATTGCATATGGTAATGGTTCCCCGGTTGGTCATGTGGCTACTGAAGTGGATCGTGACAAGCAGACTGGTGGAGGTGTGGATTACCTGATCAACCGGAAGGCGTTTATCCTGCATCCGAGAGGAATTGCGTATACCGGAGCGAAACGTGATCATGTAGAGACTCCGACAAGAGCGGAGCTTGCAATGGCAGAAAACTGGAAGCCGGTATATGAACCAAAACAGCTTAGGATCGTGGCAATCAAGCACAAGGTAGGTTAAGGAGATGAAGGAAGAACTGGTAAAAAGCATCGCACAGGATCTGCAGGACTTTGGATCAGATCTTCCAGAGTCATTCTGCAGGATTCTGCTGCGAAGGCTTGATGGCATTGGATACCAGGCGGAAGATAGTTTTCCGCTGGCTTTTTCAGTGAGAAAGGCTGAAGTCGAGATCCTTGACTATTGTCATATTGCTTTGATTCCATCTGTTCTATATCCACTTCTGACGGATCGTGCGATTGGAAAATATCTGTACGATCTGAAACAGACAGGTAATCTGGATATGGAGGCATTGGATCTGTCTGGTGCAGTATCGGAGCTGAAAGAAGGAGATGTCAGCATTTCCTTCAGTGGAAGCTCAGATGAAGCGAAGCTGGATCAGCTTCTGCAGGCGATGATGGAAGCAGGAAAGGGACGGCTTGCATGTTATCGAAAAATCAGATTCTGAAAGCGAGAAAAGCCGTGGAGAGCCTGTATGATGGGATCTGTCTGGTGATCGAGTATCGGAAAGAGAAAAATGAGCAGACAAAGTTGATGGAATGGCAGGAAGTGACTGTATTGGAAGAGCAGCCCTGCCGTCTATCATTTGATCAGAATCAACCGGTCAGCCAGTCAGCATCTGCAGCAGCAAAAGATCAGCGGATCAAATTGTTTCTGGCACCAGAGATTAAGATCAAACCCGGCTCCAAAATAGTGGTGACACAGAATGGCGTAATAGCGGAATATACTTATAGCAGTGTTCCGGCAGTGTATGTTACACATCAGGAGATCCTGCTGGAGTTATTTGAAGGGTGGGCATAATGGCAAGAATGGGAAGTTTTCGGATAGACGGAATGGAAAAATTTCGGGATCAGCTGAACAGGCTGGAAGATCCGAATAAATTTGCTGAGGATTGTACGAGAGAACTGGCAGCACGTATGCTCACGAAAGTCATCAAAAGAACTCCGGTAGGAGATTACAGTCAGGAAGTGACCGTTGTGGTCAAACGTGACAGTAAACATCATAAAAAAGGCGACAAATACAAAAAGCGGGTCAACCCATCTGGGAAGATGGGAGGAACCCTGCGGCGAGGGTGGACTTCCAAGACTCATGAAGAAGCAGTTTCGGGTCAAGGACAGCCTCAGGCAAATGAAATTTTAGGATTTGTCCACTCTGTTCCGGTCGTTAAAACGGGAGATTCTTTGCAGATTGACATCATTAATCCTGTTGAATATGCCTCTTATGTAGAATCCGGGCATAGACAGCAGCCAGGGAGATATGTTCCGGTACTTGGAAAACGTCTGAAGAAAGCATGGGTACAAGGACAGTTTATGATGAAAAAATCGGCGGATGAGCTGCAGAATGAGGCACCGACGATTTTGAAAAAGGAAATGGATGATTATCTGAAAGGAGCTTTCTGATGACAGTAAATATGCTCATAGAAGCCATCAGCGCTGCTTTGAACAGCGAATTTGGTGATGAATATGAAATCCATATGGAAGAGATCAGGCAGGACTTAAAAGAGCCCTGTTTTTTTATTCAATCCTTAAAGCCGAAGACGGAGCAGTTTTTTGGAGTACGGTATCATCAACGATATGACTTCTGCATCCAGTATTTCCCTAAAACATTGGAAATACAGAGAGAATGTAATGATACTGGAGAAAGAATGTACAGGAGCCTGGAATACATTGTTATCCCGGATGGACGGCCTGTTCGGGGTACAGAGATGAATTACGAGGTTCTGGACAGTGTGTTGAATTTTTATGTAAATTATGACAGCTTTGTTATAAGAGCGGAGGAAGAGGACCATATGGAAGAAGTTACCCATAAAGTTGTGCCCAAGGAGGATTTCTATGGTGGTTGAGTATGAGAAGGAACAGATACTTGCATCTGAAAAATACAAACGACAAAGGGATCTGGTGGATGCCCTGCTGGAGCCTGGCAAAAAGTACACCGTGAAATCAATTGATAATCTGATAAAAACATATCTGAAAGGACAGGTGAAATAATGGCTTTAGGTGGAGGCGGTTTTACCGCACAGAATAAAGTACTTCCTGGGGCATATATCAATTTTGTCAGCGCAGCCAGCGCATCGGCGCAACTGTCTGACCGTGGAATTGCAACTATGCCGTTGGAACTCGACTGGGGACCGGAAAACAAAGTATTTGAAGTAACCAGTGAAGATTACCAGAAGCATTGCCAGAGTATTTTTGGCTATGCTTTCGATCATGAAAAAATGAAAGGAATTGCGGATCTGTTCCAGGGAGCAAGAACCTTGTATGCATATCGGTTAAATGGCGGTGGAGAAAAAGCATCAAACATATTTGCAACAGCTTTGTATTGTGGAACAAGGGGAAATGATTTGAAGATTGTGATCCAGACGAATACGGATGATCCGGCTAAGATGGATGTAATGACTTATCTGGGTACATCGAAAGTAGATACACAGACTGTGAAGAGTGCTGCGGATCTGAGTGCCAATGATTATGTCTCTTTTAAGACGGATGCAGAACTCACTGCCACTGCTTCGACACCGCTTGAAGGAGGATCAAACGGAACTGTGGATGGGACGGCACATCAGGCATATCTGGATAAGATCGAATCTTACAGCTTCAATACAATGGGAGTGGCGGTGACAGATGAAACTACTAAGAAGTTATATGCGTCTTTTTGCAGGCGACTTCGTGATGAACTCGGAATCAAGTTTCAGCTGGTCCTGTATAATCTGGCGACAGATTATATGGGGATCATCAATGTGAAGAACAAAGTAACAGATGCAGGATGGTCAGAAGCTTCTCTTGTGTACTGGGTAACTGGTGCAGAATGCGGGTGCGAAGTTTCAAGGTCTGTACAGAACAAGCGGTATGATGGAGCTTTTACTGTAGACACGGATTACACACAGACAGAATTGGTATCTGCGATCACAGCAGGAGAGTTTGCACTCCACAATGTGAATGGAACAGTGCGGGTACTGGAAGACATTAACAGTATGGTGACTACTTCTGAAACGGAAGGCGATATTTTCAAGGATAATCAGACGATTCGGATCATTGATCAGCTTGGAAATGATATTGCGACACTGTTTGTGAACAAATATCTTGGCGTGGTTCAGAACAAGGCATCCGGAAGAACATCGTTGTGGTCTGATGTTGTGAAGCTTTGCCAGGAACTGCAGGATGCAGGAGCATTGGAAGATTTCTCAGATTCTGATATTTCTGTATCCCAGGGTGATACGAAGAAATCGGTAGTGATCGAGGCGGCTATCACCGTTGTAAATGCGATGAGTAAGCTGTACATGACAACTACGATCGCGTAAAGGAGGACTCTGATGAACAATAATGTAAAAATGAATGCACGCGATGCCATTGCTGCGAAGCTGGCAGAGTGTTTTATTACGATCGGGACCAGAAGGTATAATTTCATGCAGATCATTGACATGGAAGCGAAAGTGGAGAAAACCAAGAGCGAGGTCCCGCGTCTGGGAGCTGTCATGGTTGGCCACAAATCGTGCGGAATGAAGGGAACCTTTTCCGGAACTGCCCATTACAATCAGTCTGTGATGCGCCAGGCTCTTGTAGAGTACAAAAACACTGGTGAGGACATTTATTTTGAAATGCAGATCACAAATGATGATCCAGTGTCCGCAGCAGGTCGGCAGACAATCGTATTTTATGATTGTAATACAGACGGTGGAGTCCTGGCCAAGTTTGATGCAGACGGCGAATATCTGGACGAGGAGATCGAAGGTACCTTTGAAGACTTCTCCATGCCGGAATCTTTTAAGGAACTTACGGGATTCCTTACCAACTAATGAAGGGAGAAAAAGAGAATGTCAAAATTCGCAAAATTCATGCGACAGAATAAAGTTGCTAAAAAGAATGAGTTTTACGCACCGACTGCTTCACTTTTGGATGAGGATGGAAAACCGCTTCTGTGGGAATTTCGCCATATTACATCAAAGGAGAATGAGCAGATCCGTAATTCCTGTACAGATGAAGTGCAGGTAACCGGTAAACCGAATTTATACCGGCCACGGACAAATGCATCCAAGTATCTGGCTCAGATGATCGTGTCATCAACGGTAATGCCTGATCTGTATGATTCAGAACTGCAGGACAGTTATGGTGTGAAAACACCGGAAGATCTTCTGTATGCATTGGTGGATGATTCCGGAGAATATCAGGAACTTGTGAACTGGATGCAGACGTTCCAGGGATTCAGTAAGAGCTTTGAGGATAAGGTAGAAGAGGCAAAAAACTGATTGAAGAAGGGGATGGTGAAGCGAATTATGCCTACTATGCCCTTCTCAAATTACATATCCGCCCAATGGAATTTCTGGATATGGATGAACAGGAACGAGCATTTGTCGTAGCATCCATACGAATAAAAATGGAAAGTGACAAGAAGAGAAAACGTGAGCTAGACAGGATGAAAAAAGGCAGGTGAGAACATGGCATCTATCCAGACGACAATACGGCTGAATGATCAGGTCAGCAGCGTGTTGAATAACATCATCGCATCTGTGAATCTGGCAGTAGCACAGATGTATGATATGCAACAGGCGATGTCAGCAGATATTGACACCAGCAGCCTGGAGGCGGCAAGAGAATCTATCAATGAAGCAACTGTTGCTTTGAACAATATGAATGATGCTATGAATCAGGCCATGCCGGATATTCCAGCACCTTCACAGCCGCCAGCACCATCGCCGCCGGAAACCAGCTCAGAAACAACATCTCGGCGGGAACCTGTACCAGTACCTGTTCAATGGCAGACGGATACATTGGATGTGTTCACTGGATCCGGAATAGAACGATTTCAGCAGGAAGTCCAGAGTGCCAACGACATGCTGGAACAGCTGAATGTGACACAATCGCAGATCGCACAACAGGCTGCAGCTACAGATGTGTTATCACCGGAAGCAGTAAAGAATCTGAATACACTGGGAACCAGAATGGATTGGATCCGGAACCGAATTCAAATGATCGAAAACAATCCATTGAATGTTGGAACCGATCAGGCCAATGCTGAACTGGAAAGGCTCAGAGGTCAGTTGGATCGAATGATCCAGCAACAGAATGATCTGAATGATGCTATGGATCGCATGAATGTGGGTGACATCAATGAGTCCTATCTACGGTTATCATCCACGATAAATGTGAGCGAACAGCACATCAGAGATAACACAGATGAACAAGGGCGATTTAACCAGGAGATTCAAAACAGTTCTGCTTCGGCGGACGAGCTGATGAATACGATCAAACGGGCAGTAGCAGCATATGTGAGTATTCAGTCTGTGGGTAAAGTACTGAGCATTTCGGATGAACTGGTGCAGACCAGATCCAGACTGGAAATGATGAATGATGGACTGCAGTCTACAGAGGAATTGATGAATACAGTATATGAGTCCGCGCAGGATGCAAGAGGATCTTTTGCAGATATGGCTTCCGTTGTTGCAAGATTTGGTAATAATGCGAAAGATGCATTTAGTAGTTCGGAAGAAGTAGTTGCTTTTGCAAATCTTGTGCAGAAGCAGATGACCATTGCAGGAGCATCTACGCAGGAGGCAGCCAATGCGGAACTGCAGTTGTCCCAGGCATTAGGCTCAGGAGTGCTTCGTGGCGATGAGCTGAACAGTATCTTTGAACAGGCACCGAACCTGATCCAGAACATAGCAGATTATCTGAACGTTCCTATCGGAGAGATTCGTGAGATGGCATCAGAAGGTGAACTGTCTGCAGATGTGGTAAAAGCGGCTGTGTTCGCTGCAGCAGATGATATCAATACCAAATTTGAATCCATGCCTATGACCTGGGGACAGATGGCTCAGAAGATGCAGAACACCGCGCTGATGGCATTTCAGCCGGTTCTTCAGAAGCTGAATGATATTGGCAACAGCGATGGATTTCAAGAGTTGTCAGTAAAAGCTATAGATGCTATCGCCACAGTCGCCAATGTTGCGCTGGAAGGTGTAGACCTGATGATTGCCGGTGGTCAGATGATTGCTGATAACTGGTCCTGGATTGCACCTATTGTATATGGAGTTGCCAGTGCATTGGCCGCTTACAATGGGTATCTGATCGTCACAAAGGGATTAGAGATGATCAGTACAGGAATCAAGATTGCTTTGTGTGCAGCGGAATATGCACATGCAGCGGCGACAGGTACTGCAGTAACAGCCACTACGGCACAGACAGCAGCTCAGATGGGTCTGAATACTGCATTATTGGCATGTCCTCTTACTTGGATCGTATTGGCAATTATTGCTTTGATTGCAATACTTTATGCGGCAGTGGGAGCGGTGAACAAGTTTGCAGGAACATCTATCTCGGCGACAGGTCTGATCGGTGCTGCCTTTGCAGTGCTTGGATCCCGGATGGTAAATACGTTTGTTGTCCCCAGCTGGAATGGATTTGCATCACTTGCAAACTTTTTCGGAAACGTGTTCAACAATCCAGTTGCAGCAGTGAAGGTACTTTTTTATGATATGTGTCTTACAGTTTTGGGATATATTCAGAATCTGGCACATGCAATCGAATCATTGCTGAACAAGATTCCCGGAGTCACAGTAGATATTACCAGCGGCCTGGATAATTTCTATGCAGGTCTGGAAAAAGCCCAGCAGGCAGTGAAAGATGAGTCTGGATGGACAGAATATGTTCAAAAGATGGATTACATCGACTACAGGGATGCGGCTTCAGCTGGATATTCTTTTGGCGAAGGTGTCCGCGATAAAGTATCCGGACTGTTCGGAAAAGTAAGTCTTCCGAATGCAGGAGATTATACTTCTGGACTTCAGGATGCGATCACTGCAGGAATTGGGGGAGATCTCGGTGCAATATCTGATGATACCGGGAAGATCAAGGATTCACTGGATATTACGGAAGAAGATCTGAAATATCTGCGGGATATTGCAGAGCAGGAGACTGTTAATCGGTTTACTACGGCGGAGGTTACCATCAATCAAACAAACCATAACAATATTTCATCTGAGATGGATCTGGATGGAGTTATGTCTGGAATGACAGATGCAGTAAACGAAGCGATCGAGATTACCACGGAAGGGGTGCACACCTGATGGGAGCAGGATATGACTTTTATTTGAAAAAATGTTTACTTCCGGTGACTCCGGACAAGCTGGAGCTGAAGATCAATAATGCAAATAAAACGGTCACACTGATCAATGAAGGCGAAATCAATATATTGAAAAAAGCTGGTCTGACAGACATCGAATTCACGTGTGATATTCCGCAGGTAAAGCATCCTTATGCTGTGTATACTGCAGGATTCAAGGGAGCAGATTACTATCTGGATTATCTGGAGTCATTGAAGACCAGCAAAAAGCCATTTCAGTTCATCGTCTGTAGGAGGATGCCTCAGGGGAAAAAACTGTTTAATACAGATATGAAAGTGTCCCTGGAAAATTATAAGACCACGGAAGATGCAAAAAATGGGTATGATCTGCAGGTGAAGATCACGCTGAAACAGTGGCGCGATTATGGGACAAAGACCGTCAACATATCAGTTGCGGCCTCAAAACCCAAGGCAAGCGTAGAACCGCAGCGATCAACAGGAAGATCGCCTGCACCAACATCGGCTCAGAGTTATACCGTGAAAAAAGGAGACTGCCTATGGAATATAGCAAAAAAATATTACGGAAGCGGATCCAAGTATTCGGTAATCTATAATGCGAACCGTTCAATTATTGGTGGAAATCCGAACCTGATCTATCCTGGTCAGGTATTGACGATTCCGGCCGGATGAGGAGACAGTATATGGATGTAGAGTTATTGATCGGAAACGAAGCTGGTACCAGAGCATATCTGCCTGCAGTGGAAGAGGGAATCGAATGGACGACAGAACGGAAAGGAACACCGGGAAAATTAGTATTTAAAGTCCTAAAGGACGATGTTATTGATTTCACAGAAGGGTGTCCGGTCCGGCTGAAAGTGGATGGAGATAAAATATTTTTTGGATTTGTGTTTAAACAGCAGCGAGACCGGGAACAGATCATAACTGTGACAGCTTATGACCAGCTCCGGTATCTGAAAAATAAAGATACTAAGGTATATGAGGATAAAACGGCATCAGAGTTTATAGCAATGATTGGTGCTGATTACAATCTGAATATCGGCTCCCTGGAATCAACTGGTTATGTGATCGAGTCCAGGGTGGAAGAAAATACAACTTTGTTTGACATGATTGGTAATGCATTGGATCTGACTCTTACAAATACGGGAGACATGTTCATCTTATATGATGATTTTGGGAAACTGACATTAAAGCATTTGTCTTCCATGTACGTGGGAGAACCAGGTGCGTATTTGATGATTGATGAGGAAACAGGCGAAAATTTTGACTATACTTCTTCAATAGATGATCAGACGTACAATAAGATCAAGCTGACTTATGACAATGAAGACACGGGATTTCGTGAAGTCTACATTGCCCAGGACAGCAGTAACATGAACAGATGGGGCATCCTGCAGTATTTTGACACGCTCTCGAAGGGAGAAAACGGTCAGGCAAAAGCAGATGCCCTGTTGTCATTATACAACAAAAAGACCCGGACACTACGTATTACCAATGCGCTGGGTGATAACAGAGTGCGAGCCGGATCTATGGTTGTGATCAATCTGGATCTTGGTGATATGAAACTGAAGAACTGGATGCTTGTTGAAAAGTGTAAGCATACATATAAAGAAGGTGAGCATTGGATGGACCTGACGCTCAGAGGAGGTGAGTTTATTGCCTGATGCAACTGGATTAGTGGAAGCAATGAAACGTGCAGCAAAAGACGAGAGAGAAGCCTCAAAGCCAGTGAATATATATTTTGGTGAAGTGCAGTCAGTAAAACCTTTGAAGATCAATGTGGAGCAGAAGATGGTGCTTGGAGAAAATCAACTTGTGCTGACCAGAAATGTGACTGACTATGACACGATGGTGACTATGAACTGGGAGACAGAATCTGCATTACACTCTCATAGTCATGGAGACGGGACTGCGGTAGATCTGGCTCATACACATGCTCTATCTGGACAGAAACAGATTACGATCCACAATGCACTTGAAGCTGGGGAACAGGTAATATTGATCCGTCAGCAGGAAGGGCAGAAATTTGTGGTCCTTGACCGGATCGGAGGCAGTGTATGATTCCTTCTACGACAGGATTTCTGCAACAGGATTTCGAGCTTACAGAGCAGCCAAGTCTGACATACAGAATGAATCTAAGCGGGACAGATGTGCGCGGAACAGTAGATGGACAGGAAGCAGTGAAACAGGCTGTATTTCGGATCCTGAATACAGAAAGGTACCAATATGTCATTTATCCGTGGTGGTATGGAATTGAGACGATAGATCTGTATGGTGAGCCAGTGACATGGGTATGTCCGGAGCTCGAACGGCGGATAGAAGAAGCACTTCTGATGGATGAGAGGATCATATCTGTAAACGATTTCGAGTTTGATACTACGAAAAAGGGAATTGTACATGTAAATTTTACAGTGAATACAATTTTCGGGGAAGTGAAAGCCAGCAGGGAGGTGAGTATATAGATGTACGAGGATATTACTCAGGAATTACTGCTTAACAGAATGCTGTCAAGAGTAGAGGATACTATGGACAAGCGGCCAAGTGCCCTGATTTATGATACGCACAGTGCCGCGGCGATCGAACTCAAGAATCTGTATATTGAGCTGGAATATCTGGTAAAAAATTCTTTCGGAGACACCGCGGCGAGGGAATACCTGATCTTACTGTGTAAAGATAGGGGAATTACTCCGGAACCGGCTACAAAGGCAATCCTGAAAGGTGTGTTTTATCCGCCGGGTATAGATGTGACTGGCCAGAGATTCAACATCGGTGAGGTCAATTACGTTGTAAAGGAAAAATTATCAGACGGCGAATATACAGTGGAGTGTGAATCGAAAGGGACTGTTGGCAATCAATATTTGGGCGATATGATTCCGATGGAATACATTCGTGGCCTTCAGACTGCAGAACTGACGGAGCTTTTGATTCCGGGAGAAGACGAAGAAGACACTGAAGTCTTAAGAAAGAGATATCTGGAAAGCTTTGATGCACAGGCATTTGGTGGAAACCGGGCCGATTATCTGAAAAAAGTGAACAGTATCAATGGAGTTGGATCCTGTAAGGTTACCAGAGTCTGGAATGGCGATATCCGGCCGGCAGAAATGGTTCCCGATAGTAAAGTTACTGACTGGTACAGATCACTGTCTGGTCTCGATGAAAATGTATCAAATTGGCTTGAAAAAGTATACAGTGCTGCAGCCGAGAAAAAGCTTACAGTTGGAGGATCTGTTCTCATCACAATCACGAATGCAAATGATTATGGAGCTGCATCAGATACGCTTTGCAAGGAAGTGCAGAATGTTCTGGATCCAGAAGAAAATTGTGGAGAAGGATATGGATTGGCACCTATCGGGCACGTGGTACTTGTACAGAGTGTGACAGCTGTTCCGGTAGCAGTGAAAACGTCCTTGGTATTTGAGGAAGGCTATAACTGGAGCCGATTAAAGAGCCAGATAACAAAGGCAGTTGAAAAATATCTGCTGGAACTCCGGAAAAAATGGGCAGATAGTGGAATCTTGGTAGTGAGGATCAGCCAGATAGAATCCAGAATACTGAATGTTCTCGGAATTGCTGATTTGACTAAGACCAAAATAAACGAGAAAGAAGAGAATTTGACTATCGAAAGATATGGTGTACCTGTGCTGGGAGGTGTTGAAAATGATCAGGGAAGTTGATCTGACTTCGTATCTTCCAGAGTTTATGAAAACATACCGGGAACCAGTTGCTGCATTACAGGCAATGGATCCTGAGTTTGTTCTTTTGTGGAATGGAGCAGACAAGATCCTGTATAACCGCTTCCTTAGTACAGCAGATGAAAATGGATTGAACCGGTATGAGGAAATGATGGGGATATATCCATCCGAAGAAGACACTCTGGAATCCAGGAGACTGCGGATTCAGACAAAATGGTTTAACAGTACCCCATATACGATGAGAGTTCTGATCCAGCGTCTGGAAGCTATCTGCGGAACTGGAAACTTTGAAATCAGCGGAAACTTTGAAACCGGATATACTCTCAGAATCGATACAAATTTTGAAGGATATGGAGGAGTTGAGCAGCTGGAGTACCTGATCAATTCGATCATTCCCGCAAATATAGTGGTGGAAGCCTATAATCACATTAATTGTCCCGCGAATGGATCATTGGGAATAGGAGGCGGATGCTGTACGTTTGAAGAGTATACGGTAACTACTGATTTCAAAGAGACATATAGAGTCAGAGGTGACATGCTCCTGGGAGCGAGTGTGATCATAACAGAAACAATCACAGCGACATCTGACGGAGTATGAAGGAAGGAGGTGAATTGTAAATGGCGCAGTATTCCAAGCTGATAATTACCAGCAAAGGACATGCTCTCATGGCGAAACTGATAGCCGGGACAGCGACAGCCAGATTCACAAAAATATGTTCCTCGCAAGAAGAACATAAATTGGAAGAATTAGAAACACTGACAGAAATAGATCATATAGTTCAGACAGCAGCCATTTCTTTTGCCGAACGCGTAAGCGAGAATGCGGTGAAAGTGATGGCTGCTTTTTCTAACGAAAAACTGACAGATGGATATTACATGAGAACCCTGGCTTTATATGCGGACGATCCGGATGAAGGTGAGATTCTGTATGCAGCCACGATAGAAGAGTCAGGAAGCTGTTACATGCCACCATATAGTGGTGTCAGCGTATCCAGCGCCCATGTGAATTTCATGGTTGCAGTAGGAAATTCTGAGCACATCAGTATGGAAGTCAGTCCTGCTGCAGTAGTAACCACAGCGCAGTGTCAGGCTAATCGCGAAAAATTATGTTCAGCACTTTTTCCGTATTTTGATGAAGAAAATCTGGATTCCTGTTTCCATGCTTGTTTCAGCGGTGGTGATAGTGGCTCAGAAATATCAATGAACCGATCGGAGATCATGGAAGCGATCAATACTGAATGGAACGGAGAATCATCTTCCAGTGAAACCGCCATGTCTGCTGTGGAGGTGCAGGAATCCATAGACACAAAGTGGGACGGAAACTCGTCTCCGAGTGATACGGCGATGAACAAGGAAGAAATTGAAGAAGCAACAACATAAACACATGATACACAGTACTATCTGGAGTGCCCGTCCTCGCCAAAAGTAAAGGAGAGAAAATAATTATGGCATTAAGTAATAAACATTTAGACGGAACCGGATTATCCCAGTTATGGGCAAAAATTATAGAGTATTTTGTAGCAAAGGAAGCAGGAAAAGGCCTGTCCACCAATGACTACACCACTGATGAGAAAACCAAGTTAAGCGGCATTGCATCTGGAGCTCAGAAGAACGTGCAGTCTGATTGGTCTGCTACATCTGGTGATGCATTTATCAAAAACAAACCGACCAGCCTTCCGGCAAATGGCGGTAACGCTGATACTGTAGGCGGACATACGGTAGCTAAAGATGTACCGGCAGATGCAGTGTTTACCGATACCAAACCAGTTGGAATGAAAGGAGCAACTGCATCTGCTGCAGGTACCGCAGGTTATGTCCCGGCTCCGACAGCAGGATCTCAGGATAAATTCCTGAAAGCAGATGGAACCTGGGGTACTCCGGCCAACACTACCTATAGTGAGGCTACTACCGAAAAAGCAGGTCTGATGTCTGCTGCAGATAAAGCAAAAGTAGATGGTATGGAAACCACTTACGCAAAGAAATCCACCACCCTTGCAGGCTATGGTATCGGTGATGCATACACCAAAACAGCAGCGGATGCGGCTATCAAGAAAGCTGTGGATACAGCTGTAGCAGGTGTATACAAGATCAAAGGATCCATTGCGTTTGCAAAGCTGCCAACTCAGGGTATGGTTGTCGGTGATGTTTATAACATCACTGATGACTTTACCACTACCGAAGCATTTGTTGAGGGTGCTGGTAAACAGTGCAAGGCAGGATCTAATGTGGTTTATACCGCTGATGGCTGGGATGTCATGGCAGGAACATACGACTTCAGCGACTTTGTCATGAAGTCTGACATCCAGTTTTTGACTGAGGACGAGATTAACGCTATCTGCGTACTGTAAGCAGAGATAACAGAACGACTGGCAATAAAGCAAATTATTAAATATTGATTCGGAGACGGACACTCCGGATAGTACTGTGTGAAACAAAGAAAGGAGAATCATAAAAATGACTGATCTTGAAAAGGTTTTAGGTAAGACCGGGGCAAGAAAATTTTGGGACAAGGTTTGGGGAAATGTGAAGATTCTGACAGGTGATGTGGCTTATAATACCAAGGGAGATCTTCAGACACAGATCAATGCAGTTGCCGATACTGCATCTACGGCAAAAACTACAGCAGACGCAGCAAAAACAGCAGCGGAGGATGCAAAGGTTGCAGCTGGGGAGATCGTGACGGATACTACCGATAAGTTTGATTCTACAAAAGATTATGCGGTTGGGGATTATGTAATCTATGATAATAAGGCATGGAAATTTACTACCGTCCATCCGGCCGGTGCATGGGATGAAAGCCATGTGGAGCAGACGAATATTCTGGCTGAGATTGCAGCACAAAATAAAAATTTTGGCAATCTGACATTTGCTCAGGATGCAGATGGCAACTGGGGCTACAAGGTAGGAGGTGCCGATCCAGTTATCCCTTTTAAGCAAGGAGGAGTTAAATTATTAACATCTATAACTGGAGATGGTGCGATTAATATTACTAGTTATGTAACAACCGATTATAAAAAATTAACAGTCGACAATTTTATTGTCGAATCTTATTATTTTCCGAAAGCACAGACAGTAAATACTGGTGGAGGAAACAGAAGTGCCGGAGCAGCACTTGGAGCAACGTTATCAAAATCATATGACCAATCCACAGGAATTTTAACTGTATCCGGATTATCACAATTAGCATGTCTAATGGATAACACGACAAATGTGAGAGCATCAGTTATACAGAAATTTTCAGCTAAAATATATATGGTGAATTAAAGTGGTAATAATAAAATTACACAAACATCAATTCTAATATTGGAGTCATTTTCTCAGCATAATTCTCAAATAAAACAAATCATACTTGCCTGGTAATTTGAATTTACTCCTTTAGGTATAATGGATATGACATCACCTTTGTCTACAGGAATCCATGCGGCTCCTAATTTGAGACTATTTGCTGTAGCAAATTTGGGAGTTACTGCATTTCCGTTTTTTTTAATTGTTACACTGCAAAAGTTACTGCCATTTCCATTGGCTGCAGCTCCAAATGCAAGCACATATCCAGACTGATCTGCTGTATATGACTGACTTGCTTTGAGCACAAGTGGCTTAAGGCTGCCGCCGAAAGGGATCACTGGATCAGCACCTCCTACTTTGTAGCCCCAAGCACCGGATTCATCCTGTCCAAAAACTAATCCACCAAAGTTCTCATTTAGTTCGGCGAAATTTTTATTTTGTTGAGGAAACCGCCTCCAACTTGGTACGATTTCAGTATCAGGAAGGAGGCGGTATTTTGAAGACGGAAGTGGTGGAAAAAGTACTGAACAGAATGGCGGACAAGCTGGATCCAGAACAACTGCAGGAACTAAAGTCAGCACTGGTAATAAGTCTGGAAGGATATCAGGTGACTCGGGAAGAGACCCAGTTGTCAACAGAAGTATATGATAACTGGGATTATGCTAAGAAGTTCTTTCAGGCTCTCATCGTGGCCGGAAAAGCAAAAGGGACGATTGAGACCTATAGTATGCATATCCGGATATTGTTGGATGATATCCGGAAGCCAATCATAGAGATCACAGATGAGGATCTGATGTTGCATCTGGCCAGACAGAAGTATAGCCGGAATCTCAGCAACCGATATCTGAATTACAAGAGGCTTGTGTTCAGGACATTCTTTGGCTGGTTGCGACGTCGCAAATACATATCGGAGAACCCGGCAGAACTGCTGGATCAGATTAAGTATGATGTGACTATAAAGAAGCCATACACAGATGAGGAACGGGAAAAGATCCGGTGTAGTTGTAAAAGGGAACGTGATTTAGCACTGGTAGACGTGCTTTACAGCACAGCGGCCAGGGTATCAGAGGTTGCAGCACTTAATAGGTCGGATATTGATTTTGTAGAAAACGGCTGTATTGTGCACGGAAAGGGTGGAAAAGAAAGAGCTGTGTATTTGAATGCTACTGCCGCATATCACCTGCAGACATATTTGCTGGGGCGAGCAGATACGGATCCGGCATTGTTTGTATCTTGCAAAGTGCCGTATAACAGGCTGACCAGAAGTGGGATAGAAGAGATCCTGCGGACATTGGGAGAACGGGCTGGGGTTAAGTTAGTGCATCCACATAGATTCAGACGCACGGCTTTAACCAATGCAGCCAACCGGGGGATGCCACTTCAGGACGTGCAGTGTTTGGCCGGACACAGCAGTCCGAATACCACAATGATTTATTGTACAGTGGACCAGCATAAGGTTAAAGCGGAGCACAGGATGTATCTGGCATCGTAAATCTTTAAGTTTATATGGTGGGTGTGACACTCGGCTCAGTCGAGTGTGTTTGTTGTGTCTGTGAGGCTGATGTGTAGGTGCATCTGAGCGTCATGACGAACCTGAGCAAAATAAAAATTTTGGCGGATTAGTTTTTGGTCAAGATGAATCTGGTGCTTGGGGATATCGTGTAGGAGGTGCTGATCCAGTTATCCCTTTTAAACAATCAATAGAGATTCGCCAGAATTTTTATAATGCTCAAGGATCTGGTAGTCGTACATTGACATACAATATTCCAGTCGGAAAAGATGGTTACATGATATTGTGGCAGGATTATGTATCAACAAAATCAGAATCTATCTGTTCTGTAAGTGGTGCCAAACTTGTCAGCAATAGAGATGGTATATATAATATGCAATATGATAGACAAGCAATGCAAATATATACATTTACAGGTGGAGCGACTATAAAAATAACTCGTGGAACTTACAGCGCTGTTAGTGGTGTTTATGTGATTATCCTGTATTGAATGATAGAACAGATGATAATCCTGCCTTCTCAATTATAACTTTCAGTGATGTTATTTGTCAGCCAAGAATTATAAATGTACCTCTGTAATAAAGACGTACATTAACACTTTCTCCTTCTTCAAGGTCTATTTTGTAGAGTACGGATTTACTTGAAAATTCTGTACCTCCGTATGCAACATAATATTCCGCTATTTTTGTAATATTTGATTTATCAGATGTTATGCTGTATGAAGGATAATATCCAGTACCTCCTACCGCATTTGCAAATAAAAGTATGGTACGATGTTTATCTGATTTATATGTGGTGGTGCTGTTTACTTCGGAATTGCTTTTGTATAATACATTGCAATTAAAAGTCTTAAAAGGGATAAGGCTGCCATCAGCCCCATAGTAACCATAGTTACCATCTCCATCAATACCAAAAGATATGCCACCAAAATTTTTATTTTGTCCTACAAAAGGTCATTCACATGTCCCCGGATTCCGGAGATATATGAATGGCTTTTATTATGCCCAAATTCAGGAAAGGAGCTGATGCCAATGGGAATCAGAGGACATCCGGAACTTACTATTCCAGAAAACATAATATAAAGAAGGGAAAACGTGGTTATGGAAGCATTCATTGCAGCCGGGGCATCAATTACGGTCGGGGTGCTGTCGTTGGTTGGGGTTATCATTACCAATGCAAATAGTAACCGTAAGATTGAGCAGCAGTTAGAGACGGCACAGGCTGTTACAGACTGCAAAATTGACGAGCTTACCAGAGAAGTTCGGGAACATAATAACTTCGCCCGCCGGATGCCGGTGGTGGAAGAACAGATCAGAGTTATAAATCATAGAATCAAAGATTTAGAACAGGAAGGGTGAAAAGTATGTGTAAAAATTGGAAATGCTGGATTAAATGTGCAAGTGTCAGAGCCGTAAAAACGGTGGCACAGACAGCAGTTGCAACCATTGGAACATCCGTAGCTATGGGTGATGTGAACTGGCCTATGGTGGCTTCTGCATCTTGTCTTGCGGGTGTGCTGTCTCTCCTAACAAGTGTTGCCGGCCTGCCGGAAATGAACGTGGACGAAGAGTAATTTTGAGGGCAGCAGACAGCTGCCCATTTTGCGCCGGTGCAAGAAAGGAGAACTATATGGCAACAATTATAATTGGATCCGCGCGGATCGATGAGCGCGGAAAGTTATCTGGAGGAGTTGCTGGTGATCAGAAGCAGACATCCAACACCAACGATACAAAGGGCGAGGTAAGCATGCAGCCATTTTATGTACATAGTAAAGGCTGGTACATCCTGCGACCGAAGAATGCAGCTCTGGCCGTAAAGATGGCTGAGCGGATGACTGCCGCCTGCAACAACAAAAATATCGGTTATGACCAGGGCAACCGCTTAGGAGTTATCATCTATGGAATCGATACCAAGACAAAGACGGAGTGTGACTGCAGCAGCTTGACTAGGCAGGTTGTCAAGGAGGCGTCTGGAAAGGATCCGGGCAACTTTACTACGGCCAATGCGGCAGCGATCCTAGGAGCTACTGGGCTGTTTATTAACAAGATCAGCTATTTGTCCCAGGCAAGGACTCCGGTCTATAACGGTGATATCTTGGTGACAAAGACAAAGGGGCATATCGTAGTGGTAGTATCTGGCAATCCTCGTGGTGGAGGACAATCTACAACAGCATCATCCACCAGCGATACAAAGAAAGGAGCATATAAGATGGATACGATCAGAAAAGGTAGCAAAGGAAAAGCAGTGAAGATCTGGCAGGTGATCCTCGGATACACCGGTAGCAAGATTGACGGAATCTTCGGATCCGGCACTGAGGCAAATACAAGAATCTGGCAGAAAGCACATGGTCTGACTGCTGATGGAATCGTTGGTGCGAAGAGCTGGAAAGCAGGTCTGGAATCAGCATAACAGCATAGGAAAATGTTACAGCGTGGACAAAGTCCACATTTTGTCCACGCTGGACAAGTTTTCATATATTATGATAAAATATTAAAAAGATCAATATGACTTGAAAACACTGAAAACACGCTGCTTTTTGAGCATACCTAGTTATGATAAGTTGCGCATAGAACAGAAATGCTGAAAAAGTTACACGTACGGTGCATGTGGAGACGGTCTGTTTGCTGTCAAGAAAAGATAAATAAAGGCTGAAAAGTGACGTATTTCCGAGCTTTTTGTAAGGTTAGTATCATCGTAAGAAGCCTTGCGGAAAGCTCGGTTTTATTATATGGAAACATATCTACTTTTCGGTCTGATTGGAGAGAATTTGAGTAACCGGAGAATAGCGGTAGGGTTTAGGCTGCGGATTAGATGTCAGAGGTTGTGGCACCAGGATTGTTGTCAGAGCCGACCGCAGTTTAAGCCACTCGATACTAAGTAACAGACTTGGCAGTGGAATAGATGACATTTAATGGAGAATTTAAACATGGGTCATTTTTTTGATTTTGGAAATATAAAAAATAATGAGAGAACAATAAGGAAGACATGGGATGAGTTTCGAGATGCACTAGCTATGGGAAATTTTTCATATGATGATATTGAAAAAGCGAAAAAATGCACGTTTCTTAAGGTCTATAATGATTTGTTTTATGATAACTTTGGGATTAAACATAGTACTTTAAAGTTGAATGCCCTTGATGGGACTTTAGTTGGCAGAGGGTGTATTCTCAAAAAAGACGAGATGCCTGAATATGAAAGATTTATACCGAAGAAAGAATTTATTAAAAATGATAATAGATTCAGTCCTCCGGGAGTAGAATGGCTGTATTTAGCACTCGGAAATGAATCAGATATACATCAATGTGCACAAGCTGAATGCAGAGCACATGTAGGGGATGAATTTGGATTCTGCCATTTCGCACTTGAAAAGGCTTATGGTGATATAAAGATTGTTGATTTAACAATTGCAGACGATAAAAGTTATGAACAGTTAAATCATATGCTTGAATCATACGGTAATGCACAAGTAAAAAAAGGAGTTAAGATAGCAAAAATATTAGGTCGAGTTCCTCAATATAGTGTGAATAAGACAGAATTCAAACGAATATTTACAGAGTGGGCTGTTTATACATATTCAAAACTGCTTTCAGAGCAGATATTTGAACCAATAGATGATTCGGCTGATAAGGGTATAATGTACGCACCTTTTCAGACTATGGCTCAGTATTATAGATCGCTTGGATATTCTGGTATTATTTATGGAAGTACGGTGTCGGAAGTTGGCCGAAACATTGTACTTTTTGACAAGGAAATAGCGAAACCATGTGGTTCAATTGAGAAGTATACGGTTTCTTGATTCGCAAAATTTACAAGGCCTATTATAGAAAATGATAGGAAGGTACTAGAAAATGGAGTATATAGGTATTGGAATATGTGTAATAGTTGTGGTGGCAATATGCATATTTATTATTCAACGAAAAAAGAATAATCAAGAGGTAAATGCAAGTGCGGATATCAAAACAAACGCAGAGAAACATGCGATAGCTGTTTCTGATGATGCACCTACTGAATTAACTATCGAGATGGAAATGCTTCCTGCAGAAGTCATCAAGGATGAGAATGCACTGGTTGAAATCACGGATAGTAAAGTCCTTGCTCATGTAAATAGATTTTTTGAATAAATTT
>OGJP01000303.1_pt1 | contig 38438 bp, 19 predicted proteins | sample 1572311 | NCBI WGS metagenome assembly OGJP01 (sample SAMEA2582093, study PRJEB24529) | metagenome | biome: Human gut stool | place: China | collected 2011
TGTATCTTCGATATCACTATACACTTTGCATTTATGATACCCCCCCCCGGTGTTTTTTGTCAAATTCCCTTTTGGCATGTGCAGGTGCCGTACCAGCTCATTAAGGCGCACAGTTATCATATTTCTGTTACTCATTTATCCCATATATTAACATTTTGGAATACCTTTTCATTTTTGAAACGTAGTAGCCTGCAAAACCAGTAGAAAAGCTCTCATAACCTGCAGGAATGTGATGGCGTATTGACTGACACGAACACAGTATGTGTACGTGTTCAGGCAGTACGTTAACGCATTTCTGTCCGATACACATCATACGAGCTTTTATGCTGACCTCACGGGCTGTTGCATATATGAACTTTTATTCTATCGCCCGGGGCTGTTATAACTTTTTACACAAGCTCTTCTGTGGGTTTCTTACTGAGCACTGATAGTAAATGTCTTAGTGATCTGTCCGGCATAGTTGCCTTTTCCTTTGATTACGACAGTCGGTGCTTTCTTGCCTGCTTCTGCGGAAGCGGCTTTTGTGTTGTTCTTGTAAGTTACGGTGTAATCAACGCCTGCTTTCAGGACAGTCTTGCCGTCTTTTACTACTACGGACGGTTTCACTGCTTTTCCTGTGTAGGAAGCATCTCTTACTGTTGCGGTCACAGACTCATCTGCCAGAGATTTTGCTGCGATCTTGAAGGATACGGTCTTGGTTCCGCCATATACTCCGATACCGGTGATCATAGCCTTTGCGATTCCTGCATTCAGGTTTCCGGAGTAGGATACGATGTAATCAACACCCTTGGTCAGAGTTGTGGTGGTCTTGCCATTCTTCACAGTTACGTTAAGCTCCGGTCTTACGAATTTTCCGGTATATGCTGCTTTCACGGCTGCTACTTTCACTTTTGTGATGCTCTGCTCATAGATACGGAACTCTGTGGTGGTTCCTGCTGCATAGTTGCCTTTTCCTGTGATGGTCACAGTTACAGTTCCTGCTGCAGTTCTGTCGCCATCGTAAGATACGGTGTAATCTGTGTTGGCTTTCAGAGTCTTCTTGCCATATTTCACAGTCAGCTTCGGAGTTACGGCTTTGCCGTTCTTCATCTGCATATCGGTGCAGGTCACAGCAATGTCACTGTCTGCCAGACTCTTGCCTGCAATGGTGAACTTCAGAGTTTGGTTCAGATCTTTGTAAGCACCTTTTCCTTTGACAACTGCGGTAGCAGTTCCAACCTTCACATTATTCTTGTAGGACACGCTGTAGGATTTTGCCGGTACTACGGTAGTCTTGCCATCTTTGGTAACAGTTACTTTCACACCCGGTTTTACTGCGCTTCCGTTGTAGGTAAAGCTGTCAGATGTAAGATCTGCGCTGTAGCCATCCTCTGCCTGCTCTCCTGCATTTACATAGGTGAATGTAAGATCTGCGTAGCCATTGGCTTTTACAACCACATCATAGACACCCTTTGCCGCGATTGGTGCTGCATCGGTCTTGATGGTTCCGTCTGCATTTACGATCACAACTGCGCCTCTTCCAGATGCTGCATAGGAAGTTCCATTGACAGTCACCGCGGATATCTTTGCAAGATAAGCTGCGAACTGCTCCTCTTTTCCTTCTGCTGCAATCAGTGCCTTTGCATCCTCATCATAAGCAGCCGGTACATCTGCACTCTTGATCTCGAAGGTTGTGGACAGATCAGCATAAACTCCGCTCTTGTCGGTAATCTTCAGTGTATAAGTTCCGGTAGCTGCGGTCTTATCAAAGGTGATTTTGTTCTTTGCAGTCTTGATGGTTGCCGGAACCTCACCCTCTGCATCCAGTACGGTGTACTCAGCCTGATATGCTTTCGGAAGTCCTGTCACTTTCACAGTGGTGCTTCCCTTGGATACGTCTGCATCTGCAACGGTCAGGGTATGTACAAGTTTCACCGGTACGTAGATGGAATCCAGAGCTACTTCATAGATACCCTTGTCTGTATAATAGGTTACTGCATTGATATGCTGTCCCATCATCTTCTCATAGTGCTGGGAAGAAGTCGGGCAGCCGTGTACTGCTGCGGTAAATCCGGTGGACCATGCAAGTTTGGTTACCTGCCATACATTTTCCACATGACGAAGGCCATAATCGCTTCCTTCCTCTGTGCTGATGATTACGCCGTAGATCTTGCCGATCTTGTCAGTGCTCAGTACATCACTTACATTAGTCAGGTTCAGCTGATAATCACCATAAGTGGTCTCTGTGGTAAAGTCTGCACCTGCATTCTCAATGACAGTCTTCTCACCAACGGTTTTTCCAAAGGAAAGTGTTCCGTCTGCGCTGACAGTCAGCTCTTTGTAGTAATCCTGTGCAACACCCAGTGCATAGTATGCATAGCTCGGGCTTTCAAACAGAACCTCTTTGCCTTTCAGTTCCTGTTTATTCTCTTTTCCTCTGTTGACAACTGTTACAGTCTTCTCGTCTGCATCGGTAATCTTTGTATATTTGCTAAGATCCACAGCTCCTGTGATTTTCACCGGAAAGGTGATACCTGTGATATCAGATCCGTCTGCATTTACATGGTAAGAACCTGCTGCCATCACGCTGCTATTGGTTCTTGATTTATTCAGAGTTGCAGAAGAAAATGCATCCACATCATATGCATTGTTCAGGTCTGCTGCATAAAATGCATTGTACGGGATGTTCATGAGTGCCCAGCCCTCGATGGAGGAAAGTGCACTGTTCAGATGCTCATAGCACTCATCCAGAACTGCATTGTTCGTATTGGTCTTGTCATCGTCATCTTCCAGCTTTACGATCTCAGCTTTTGCCTCAGCCAGCTCTGCCTGCATATCAGACCAGCTCTTCTCACCAGTCAGATACAGGTTTTGATCCAGTCCTTCTGCAGTTGCGATCAGATCTTTTAAGCGATCCACTTTTTCCTGCACGATCGGTTCGTCTGCAAATACAATGTTCTTAGCTTCTGCTTCAAACTGTACGGTATAGTCCTCATATCCCATAGCATAGACCGTCAGAGTCCAATAACCGGTACCATTGTATCCTTCCGGAAGCTGACAGCGAAGAGAATCCGTCAGCCCCAACTGAATACCCATTGCTTTATGCATCCAGTTATCTGCTGCGAATTTGGTTCCATAGGACTCCAGCGGAGTTGTATAAGTACTGTCATTTCCATAATAGGTCCATTTTGTGGCATACATCTTGGAACCCAGTGCGCCGTATCCTGCTCCTGTCAGATCCACACGAAGAAACTCTCCATAAGAACCGGAAGCCGGCTTTACTGTTACGGTGATATCAGATGCTTTCTGAAGTTCCTCTCCTTTGATACCGGAGTCAGTTCCTTCTTTTCTCTCCGAAAAGGAGAACTTACCGTCTTCACCTTTAACAGCCAGTTTCAGGCCATTGGTATCTTCATCTACCTCCGCTGTCAGTTCATAGGACGACAGGTTCATCTCTCCATATCCACCAGCCAAAGTGCCACCGTTCTCGACAACCTGATACTGCTCTTTAAATGCATCATAATCAGAAGTTTTTACTTTCACCGGAATATATTTCATACCAGTTACTTCGTATTCTACCATGGTATAGGCAGTTCCATCGGTATCCGTGATCGTGCCGCGGTTCCATGCTACTGTGCTTCCGTCTGTCAGATAGATGGTCTTGCCGTCTTTGCTCCAGTGAGAGACTGCAAAACTCCTGGCATTGCCATTGTCATCCTCTGCATCAATCTGCGCCATGCACTGATAGCTTCCTCTGTGCAGACCATGATTGGCTGTTGCCCTGGTGACTGTGTCAAATGCACCTTTGTCATGTTCATCATGTTTGTCTTTTTCATCAGAAGATTCTGTGCTTCCTGCCTTATAAACACCTTCTGATTCCCAGTACTCTGCCCAGGTCAGTCCTGCATACACATAGGTGTACTCTGACTCTTCGGCTCCATCAAGTACCTGAGTCTCTGCTTCATCCTTGACTTCATCTGCATCCTCTGCCTGACCTTCGGATGTTTCCTGATCTTCTTCTCCGGAAGTCTCTTCTGCATCTTCCTGCTCCTGCTCTTCTGCAGTTTCTTCCTGCTCCGGTGCCTCTGCAGCTTCCTGGGATTCCTCTGTCTCAGCTTCTACAATCTCTGCGGCAGTTTCTTCTGCAGCATATACTGTAGTCGGACACAGGCTCATCACCATGGATGCCGACAGAATGGCAGCCATCATCTTGGTTTGAAGATTCTTTCCTCTCATATTGTCCTCCTTTTATTGAAATTTTTTATTAATATATTAGCTGTGGCCAACCTACAGTTACAGCTAAACATTAAACGATTACTGTGCGATCACATCTGGAGCCGCTTCCTGCTGTTCTCCATCTGCTATGATCACCACTATTTTGTGGGGCAGGCAGACAATGGTCTGCCGTTCCTTGCTGATCGTTCCCTGCCGGATACAATATTGATCCGGACAGTCCGCTTCCACCATATGGATCGATCCATTCTCGATCTTCAGACGATTGATCCCGTCTTCCTGTTCAATAGTGATCTCCTGCTCTTTCGCCAGATCCTAGATTCCGTAGACTTCCCCGTCCACTGTAATTCTGGTTCTGGCATCCGAGACAGTCTTTGTCCGACTTACCGTCAGTGCCAGTACAAGCGCTGTCAGCAGAACGAATCCCACCAGGATCAGATCCGCTTTTCTGAATTTTTTTCTATTCTTTACAGATTCAACCATAGATAAATTCCTGTCAGCACTGCGGCCTTTATCAGTGTCAGCCATATCTCATTTCCTTTCAGCCGACGAATCCCGCAGTGAATATTTGTCTTTGGGCACACATCAATGCATTTCTGGCACTGAAAACATTCGCCCCTGATGCACTCTGTACCGGCAGCATCCGGAAGTTCCACATCTGCCGGGCAGATCCTGGTACAGCCTTTGCATCCCTTTGCACAGTTCTTCCGGTCTCTCTTAAGTGCAAAGAACGGAAATACCGGAAGTAGGGAAAACACAGCTCCCAGGGGACACAGAAACCGGCAGAAGAACCGCTCCTGCAACGCCATGCCAATGAGGATCAGGATCAGCAGGTTCCCTCCCACCGCATAGCCGGACAGCTTCAGATTACCTGTATGAAGCATGGAAAATACTTCCCAGGGGCTGCTGCCTTTGGTACTGGCGTACACGCCGGTAAAACAAAGAACCGCCAGCATGATCAGAACCAGATATTTGATCCAGAGCAACCACTGACTCCATGGTGCCAGCACCTGCAATGGTTTTTTCTTTTTCTTTTTTCTTATAAAGCTTCCCAGTCCGTACACTGCATCACCAAGGCTTCCGAACGCACATGCAAATCCGCAGAAGAATCTGCCGAACACCATGGTGTACAGACAAATTACCAGCAAAACCGTTACAAAGGACGTCAGTTCCACGGGTTCTCCTGCCCCCAGTCTGGTAAACAGATATTTCACGCCGGAAAATGCCGCTGTGTACACTGATGGGAACCAGATAAAGAAGAAGAGCTGCAACAGCCTCCGAAGCCATGTCCGGATCTTCTTTAACTGCTTTTTATCAAATTTACTCATGGCTGCACCGCCTTTTCAAGAGCCTGGGCCGATGCATCGCGGATCGCCGTGGAACTGAATGTGGCTCCGCTGACCGTATCCACATCTGCACTCTGCGCCTCCAGGATCTCCGAAATGATGTCTTTCGCCATGGACAGATACGCGCCATCCTCTTTCTCTGCAGATGTAACTTCCACACCTGTGATCTTTCCGTCTTTCACAGTCACTTCCACTGCCACAGTGCCGCCGAAGCCTTCTGCTTCCCCGGTATAGGTCCCATCTACATAAGATGGTACACCTGCTGCGGATGTATCCCCGGAAGTTACCAGTCTGTTGGCCTGTTCAAGTTCCGCTGTCAGTTCCAGAATCTTTTCGTCTTTTTCTCTGGCCTGTAAGATCAGGTTATAATCCACCAGAAGTCCTGTGATCAGTAAAAGACTAACCACTCTGATCCAGAAATCTTTCACTGTCCATCGCCTCCTTCCGTGATCCTTGCTTTCTCAAGGGCGTTTTTGCACGCCTCCAGGATTGCATGGGAAGAATAAGTCGCTCCTGATACCGCATCCACTTCATCAGGAACACCGGTCTTCAGAATCTGGCTGACCACTCCCGGATATTTACTGCTGCCTTTTTTTGCTTTATTCACATAAAAGCTGTTGGCTTCATCTCCAGCCACATCTGTGATTGCTGTGATCTTGTCATGTTTCACTGTGATCTTTAAGGTCAGATCATACAGGAAGCTGTCTCCATGCGGATCCTCACACACAGCCGTTCCTTCATATTCTCCGTTCTGGTAGATGGTTCCAGGAGTGTCATCATCCTCTCCCGGATCTTTCCCTCCATTATCACCGGAATCGTCCTTGCCGGAGTCGCCTCCGTCTTCTGCATCTGCGGCCTTCTTCGCCTCGGCGATGGCATTTTTAATGGCATCCAGGATTCCCTGAGAGCTGTAAGTCGCTCCGCTGACCAGATCCACACTGGTGCTCTGTTTTTTCACTATATTAGATGCAACCGCCTTTGCTTTTTCCAGATATGCATTGTCATCGGATGCATCGGTGACCAGGATTGCTTTGATGGTCTTGTCCTGGATCACTACAGCTACCGTAATATCTCCATGATATCCGGCTGCCGTTCCATAATAGATTCCTTCCGGATAAGGCATCTTGCCGGTATTGCTGGTTCCGGATGCTTTTCTCAGGGCATTTCGTACCGCTTTGATGATACCCTGCGAGCTGAAGGTCGCTCCGGACACTGTATCCACATTAGTGGTCTGTTTGGAAATGATCCGATTGATCACACTTTTCGCTTTGCTCATGTAACTGCTTCCATCCTTGTGGCTCAGCACTTTGATGGATGCGATCTTGCCGTCCTGCACGGTCACTTCCACTTTGACATCACCGCCGAATCCGCTTCCGCTTCCCGTGTAGACACCATCCAACCAGGCATCCGGCTCTTTGATATCTTCCAGTTCTTCCGGCTCTTCCTGTTCTTCTTCCTCTTTTCCAAGCGTCCCGTCATCAGTCGCTCCGGTCAGAGCATTCCGAACCGCCCGAATAATACCTCTGGAGCTGTAGGTTGCTCCGGATACCGTATCCACATTCAGACTCTGCTGACTGATGATCCGGTCGATCACTGCCTTTGCCTGACTCAGGTAAGAAGATCCTTCTCCAGATGCACTTTGGATCTCAATAGACATGATCTTGCCGTCACGGACAGTCACTGCCACTTTGATGGTTCCGCCAAATCCGGTTCCGCTTCCATAGTAGATGCCGTCTTTCCAGCTTCCGCTCTCTTCCACAGTCTCCAGATCTGTGTCCTCTTTTTTCTGCTCGTCTGCCGCAGTCTTTCCGTCATCCCGCTCTCCGGTCAGTCCATTTTTTACTGCCCGCAGGATGCCTCTGGAACTGTAGGTCGCTCCGGACACCGTGTCCACATCCAGGCTCTGCTTCTCCAGGATCCGATCAATCATGGCCTTTGCCCGGGTGAAAAATGCTGCGTCATCTGACTTGCTGAGGATCTCTATTGCTGTGATTGTATGATCTTTGATAGTCACTGCCACCTTGATCGGTCCTGCAAAACCGGTTCCGGTTCCTTCGTAGACGCCATCCTCCAGGTCAAAAGATCCCTGTACCAGTTCTGTTTCCGTCTGTTCCTCTGTCTGCTCTGTATCTGCTTCATCTGCAGCCGCAAAGACCGGCGGCTCATAATCGCTCAATGAGATTACCATGCAGACAGCCACTGCCAGCACGCCTGCCAATGGAAGATATGATTTCCACTTTTCCAAGTATTTCAAATGTTGTCACTCCCTCAAATGTCCTGTACTTCTGTATTGCTCCCGTAGACAATCACTTCTGTCGGATCATAGTCACAGGCAGATCTGTCTCAAAGGAATCTTCCAGTCCTTCCGTCACCAGCAGCTCTTTCCCATCTGTCAACAGGATCATATCAAATTCTTCCGTATGATCTCTCCAGTACGCTTCCGCTTTCTCCGCTCCCATGATAAACAACGAAGTCGAAAGTCCATCGGCCAGTGTTCCGTCAACGCTTACCACTGTCACAGAAGTAAGTCCGCTGTCTGCCGGATACCCGGTCGCCGGATCGATGATGTGGTGATAAGTCACTCCATCTTCTTCAAAATACCGTTCATAGCCGCCGGATGTAATCACTGCTTTATCCTGGATCGACACGATTCCCAGATAATCCCATTCCTCATCCGGACTCTGTACCGCCACTCTCCAGAGTGAGCCGTCCGGCTTGGTTCCAAGTACCTGCACATTGCCTCCCAGATTTACCATTCCGGAGGTAACTCCATGCTCCCGGTACAGATCCATCAGGCGTGCAGATGTATATCCCTTTGCAATCCCGCCCAGATCGATCTCCATATTTTCCGGCATCGACACTGTATGAGCCTCTGTATCAACCTGAAGCTCTGACAGGTCTGTCCCTTTCAGCAGTTCCTCCAGTTCTTCCTGCCCCGGAACCCGGTAATCCTGGGTCGTAAATCCCCATGCTTCCATGACTGGATAAATGGCGATATCAAAAGCTCCATCCGTACTTTTATAAAGCTCCAGCGACCGGCCGATCAGGTACTCTGTGTCTTCTGACAGACTGCCGCCATGTTCCGAGTTAATCTTCGCTATCTCACTGTTCTCATCACCGGTGGACAGAAGCGCATCCAGTCTCAGGATCTCTTCTTCTGCTGCATCCACTGCTTTCTCCCCATGTTCTCCATAGGCAGTGACCGTAAGATATGTATCCATCGCAAAAATATCCCGGCTGGATTCCTTTCTGTTATCACTGTTTTCTGTTGTTTCAGTTTGTTTGTCAGATGCTTCTGTATTCTCAGTTTCTGCCGTATCAGCGGCCTCTTTTGTAGTTCCGGCTCCCGAACAGGCGGTCAAACATACGCCTGTCAGCCCAAAGATCAGAAGTTTCTTTATCTTGTTTTTCAAATTTTATATTCCTTTTTTGATATTTATTAGTCAATACTAACTTTTGCAGCTTTTCTAATATATCATAAGGAGATTTTATGTTCAACCGCGCTATTGAACAAATTTTTTCAAAAAAGGACCAGGGAATCGCTCCCTGGTCCTTGTAGATATTGCTCTTCTGTATTCGCTTATCTCACTGTCACACTGACTGTGGCTTTCTTTGGAACCGCATCTTCTGCTTCTCCTTCAAAGGATACCAGCAATGTCAGCTTGTATGTCTTTCCTGCTGTCAGAGTACTTCCCTGATCCTTCATGGATAAGAGCACTTTTCCGTTCTCATATGTGAGATCGAAGTTTGCGTAGGCACCTGCCTTGTCCTGATCAAGCGTCACATCCTTGATCGCTGCATTGGTCTTTCCCGTCAGGGTGACTGCCGCCTGAAGCCTGCTCTCCGTTCCCTTATACAGTGTTGTCTTTGCCGGAGTTACTTTGATCTTCGGATATTTGGCGGTTGGTTTCACTTTCACTGTAACGCTGCCCGTATATCTGTTATTCAGTATGAGCAGCATCCGCACCTGATAGGTCTGCCTGGTACTGAGCTCCACACCTGATTTTGCCTGCAGCACGACCTTACCGTTTTCAACGGACAGGTCAAAGAGATCTTTGTTTGGATCCCGCGATGCAAATGTGGCATCTGTCAGTTTCGCAGTCATATTCTTGAAGGATGGGGTGTACACGATCTTCGACTGTTCTCTGTCCAGAAGATCAATGCTGCCCTTCGCTTTGAGAGATATGCCTGTCTGTGCCTTTGCTCCGTCCAGGATCTTGATGGTCAGCTTCTGTGCTTTCGCAGGTGTTGACGCAAGACTTCTGCCCACATGTCCTGTCATCAGGTAGGTATAAGTTCCCGGCTTCATGGTATAGTCACGCGCCAGCGTTGCTTTCACAGTCTGGGTATCTTTGTCAAATGTCAGAGACAATCCCTGATTCAGTGCCTGCTCCGCCGCTGCGTTCTTGCCGCTGAACACCAGATCCTGAACCTCCATATAGCTCTTGTTGACCCGGATACTTCTTTCTGCATCCACACCGTCCAGCCGGTCTGCCAGTCTTGTATTGAGCTGTATGGTTGAACACTCCGGCTTCAGTGTAAACTCTTTTACCAGTGTGAGTTTGGATGACAATACCAGATCGCCTGTCCACTTCGGGTTGGCAAGTGTCACTGTATAAGCTACAGACGCCGGCTTATCATTGGTTGCCGGAAAGTCGTCAAACTCTTTGTTGTAAGCCAGATTGCTGTTCAGAATACGGAACCTTCCATCTGCATCTGCGATCACCAGTTCATAATATCCGGTTGGATCCGGAAGACTCCGGATAAAGGAGGACCGGAAATAATAAATGTCATCTTCCAGATCTTCTTTGTTTATGATCAGCTCTTTCACCAGCTTTTCCGTATCATACGGGTGATAGACACTGACCGTTACAGGAAATGCTACATCTTCCAGTTCAAGACCGGCAGCACTGCCTTTTCCTTTTGTTATCTGCGATCCAGTACTGCGCACACAGCTCTCCCTGGGAATTGTATCCTTTGACCCGGAATCTCACTTTCTTCACATCCTGAGCTGCCGGAGTATAGTAAAATTTACTGGCCTGAAATGTCCAGCCCCAGACATACGCCTCATTCAGCGTCAGGGTTCCCGCTGTCCATGCCTCGACTTCCTGGTCTTCTTCTCCGGTCTGCAGCCCGATCTGCGGCTGTTCGTCCGTATCCCCAGATGATTCCCCATCTGTCACTGGATCTTCTGCCGGATCCTCATCTGTCACCGGCTGCTCGTCCGCCTTCGGATCTTCCGCCGGATCTTTCTCCCCGGAATCTTTCTCTTCTGTATCTTCCGGTGTTGTGTCTTCCTCTTCTGCATCCGGCTCCATATCAGAAAACTCCGCAGCCGCTTCTTCTAAAGCGGTCTGCGGAGCACTCTCACTCGCCAGGGATGCAAAAGAAACATTCTGTACGACCATGGCCGCACACAGGACTCCGGCAATCAGCCGGAACACTCGTTTTCTCTTCATAACCTGCTCCTTTTTGCAATTTTGTGTGTTTATTTTCCCCTACATTTTTATACCACCGTTCATACATATGTTTGTCAATAATGATGCAATATTCCTGAAAAAGTTTATTTCCACCACTGCAGAGGCTGTGCCACGATCTTGAACTTGAACACTTTCGTTCCTGCATAATCGCCCACACCACGGACAGTCACCTGCGCTGTTCCTTTGTTTACATTATTCTTATAATCGATCAGTTCAAAGTCATCCGAAGTAAGTTCCGTCTTACCGATCCGGATCTTCAGATCCTCCTTATCTAGAATCAATGCTTCTCCGGTATAGTATCTCTTTGCCTTGCTGTCCCGCAGGGTGATGGATGCTTTTCCCATGTGCTTTCCTGCTTCGCAGATCCGGTAAGTGGTACTTACCGTTCCCTGATACAGTCCTTTTCCCTGTGCCGTCACAGTGATTACACTTCCGGCTTCTGGCCGATCCTGCTTTCCAAGGATCCGGCCTGCTTCATCCCGATAGGTCAGGGTCTTGCTGTCATAATCCGCAACCGTCAGGTTCTTTCCATTAGTATCTGTGAGAATCAGCTTGCTGCTGTACTTTCCAGGCTTCTTATTCTCCTCCACATCTGCGGCTTCCATATGTACCGCTGACAGTGCTTTTTTCTCCAGTGTGAATGTAAGACTCAGCTTATTCTTGAAGTTCTTCTTTCCGGTGATCACCACTTCCGGTTTTTTGCCGCCCTGCTGTGCCGCCACATTGGAATTGTTCAGGTATTTTACCGTATAATCTGTACCTTCCTGCAGAGCAGTTCCCTGATAAGTTACTCTGACAGCCGGGCGCGCACCGCCTTTTTCATATGCAAATACACTGGTTCCGGATGTAAATGCAAGTGCTGCACTTCCATCTTCGGACGCTGCTGTCAAATCGACCGGCAGGATTTTGAACGTAACACTTCTGGTTCCGGTGTATCCGTTGATCCCTGTGAGTAATACCGATGCAGTACCCGCCTGTGTATTATTGCTCCAGGACAAATTGTAATCGATTCCTTCTGTCAGTATCTTTCCATCGGTACCGGTTACTTCCGGTCTCGGACAGATTGGTGCGCCGGTATATGTATATGCTCCCAGTGTGCCGATCTTCACTTTTTTAACAGAAACAGGTGTCTCACTGGTCTGTATGGGCCGGATCACAAAGTTGACCGTCACTTTTCCTGAATAATTGCCTTTTCCTTTAATGGTAACGGTCGGGCTCTTCTTCAGTTCCTGCTCGGTCTCCATCAGATTGACTTTCACATTGTTGGTCACTGTAACTGTGTAATCTCTTCCCTGTACCAGTTCCGTCTCTCCATCATAGACCACATAGTCATCCGGAATGATTTTCGCACCGGTATACGTCTTGTCTGCAATGGGTTTATCCGGGATTGCCTGATCCGGTCCAAGTCCTTTTTTACCGATCCAGAGTCCGCGGATACTGATCCATTTTGCATAATAGTGACGATCTCCTGTGGAACCCTGTGTCAGCTGCATCACTTTGGTGCCCACATATGACGGATTATCAAACCATCCCACGAAGCGATATCCGTCCGTGCGCTCTGTCGGATCCGGAAGACGGACCGTACCGCTCTCTACGGTATACGCTGTCACCGCATCGGCCGGAACTGTGCTTCCATTCCCTTCATATGTGATCTGATAAGTGATCGGTTCATAGATCGCACGGATGGTCAGATCCTGCTCCACATGCGTGCAGTCTCCTTCCCAGCCGATCAGACGATACCCTTCCGGCACAGGAGTTTCCGGCAGATCCGCATCTGTATCTTCAGGCACCTGTCTGGTCTCAATCACTTTTCCATGAAATCCCACAAACGTTACCGTGTATGTCTTCGGTGCAATCAATACCTGACATTCAGCCGTCACCGGTCTTCCCTTGTGGTCTGTCACCTGTGCCTTCAGTGTCACAGTGCCTTCCTTCTGTGCTGTCAGAACAGAACCATTCACCGACAGCTTCTCCGGATCAGATGATACAAATGTCACATCATCCATTGTTCTGGTGGTCGGAAGTGCTTTCATCTCAATCTGCCAGGCGTCATGTACCGTCAGGTTCAGCGCATCCTCTGCAAATTTCAGTTCATTGGTGCATACCTTGTACGAATACTCCGCCACATCGCTGTCATAGAAGCCGCTGCGCACTGCATAAGCTTTGACTGTCATATCCTTATCGATCACAATAGGCTTCGTATATTTGGTACTGCTCTTCGTCGGTGTTTTTCCATTGGTCGTATAGTAAATGGTTGTTCCATCCTGTGCCGTCAGAATCAGCTGCTCATTCAGATCCGCCGTAGAAGAAGCGTTGCTGAACACCGGTGCTTTCAGATTCAGATCCAGCACAGATACTATGCAGAACACCTTCCGTCCATCTGCCTCTGCGGTTACGATACAGTCACCCGCTGCTTTGCCTGTGATCGTACCATTACTGTCCACAACTGCAACTGTTTCATCGCTGCTTTTCCACTGTACGGCTGTGGATGCCAGGGTATCCGGCAGGATGGTAAGCTTCAATGCTGCTGTTTTTCCAACTCCCACACTGACTGTCTTCTGATCCAGCAGAAGATGTCTTACGTGGGCACCGGTCAGATCGATCTGATCCATATTCTTCAGAGTAATCGGAGTCGTAACCTGCTCCGATCCATTATAATAGGTAACTTTTGCCGTTCCATCTGCAAGGAAGAATCCCCAGATGATCTGGTCCTGGCTGTAATGGACTCTCTGATCTCTGCCGTCCAGCGTACAGCTTGCCACCTTTTTGTCCGTCACATAGTAGAGCCGGTTGTTATAGACACTGGCGATCCCTACAAGACTGTCCCCATTATCTGCCAGTTCTCCTTCCATAGGCAGTGAAAACAGCACATGCTCTTCTCCATCCGGAAGAGCGGAGCGCTCCATCATGTCCGACCCTTTCCGGTAGATGAACGCACCATTATTGGCGATCACCGGTGACAGAATCCCTCTCCAGAATGCACTCTCATACTGACAGTCTTTACCAACAGCACTTATCTTTTTGGTATATCCGGCATTGTAGACACTCCATCCGTAATGCTTCGGAGTCCCTTCAGTCTCCGGCTCTTCCAGTTCCTGATCGCTGACCAGCAGGAACTGATGGCTGGTCACTCCCTGCACGTCGGGAACCACATCATCCCACGTAGTGTCCACATGGTAATAATTTTTACCAAGCTTCACCACGTTCCAGGCATGGTTCATGGAAGTACTGGTCACATAATAATCTGTGATCCCACACTTTTTCAGTAGATAATGATAGGCCAGCATGTAGCCGGAACAGACTGCCTTCTTTTTGACAAATACTCCATAAGCAGAGAAGGACTCCTCTGACAGATTGCCACTGGTATAGCCTTCAAAATCATATTCTGTGTGGAGCACCAGATAATCATGGAGTACTACGATCTTCTCCAGATCTGTCATCTGCGGTGTCACTTCCGCCAGTGCCTCATTCACAGCCCGGTCAAATGCTTTATCATCTGTATTGGCATAGTCGAGCATGATGCTGGTGACCACGCCGGTGTCCTGATAATAGTAGTAATTGAACCTGCTGGTATCCACATAATATAGATCCGGATTGCTGTTCACGGTTACGGCCAACGCTTTGGAAATGTCATCGATACCCAGTCCGTATTCTTCCACATCGATCGAATATGCACGCTTTTTCAGCTGTCTGTACAGATAGGTCTCAATCTTCACAGATGCTCTGGCCATCTGTATTTCTGCTTCCGGTTCTTCTGGACATTCCGCTTCCACCGGTTCCAGATCGCCGTTCTGCAAAACACCTTCCAGGCTGACGAAAGCCTCTGCGATCATGCCTGATTCTTCCTCAAGGTCAGTCTCTGCCTCGGTTTCCGGTGTCTCCGGATCCGTCGTCCCGTCTTCCTCTTCCGATTCTTCCGGAAGTTCCGGCTCTTCTTCCGGTACCTCCGGTTCTTCTTCCTCCGACTCGTTCTCTGCGCTCTCCGGATCCCCGGCAGTGTCGCTCTCTTCCGTGTCTTTCTTTGCAGCCTCACCCTCATCGGCTGTTTCCGTTGTCTCCTCCAGCAGGTTCTCCTGCTGCGGTTCTGCTGTGATCTGTGCCGCACTGACCGGCAGGCTCTGTGCCGTCAGACAGACACTTAACAGCAACACCAACAGTCTCTTCTTCATCTTGTTTCCCCCGCATATTTTTCTTTTGTTCCGCTTTCTATGGCCGGATCGTAAAATACAGGACTTTTCTTCCTGTATAGTTACCCTTACCCTTCACAATGACCATTGCTCTTCCTGTCTTTTTGTTATTTCTCCAAGTCAGCGTATAGTCTTTATTAAGACTGAGAACATTCTTTCCCACCTGTACAGTAATGGCCGGTCTGATTGCCTTTCCGGTGTAACTGTAGCCACCCTCATCAATACCGGTGATCTCCACTGACGGATCAGATACTTGTGCACGCTGGACGATCAGATAGCCGGACGTCCTGCAGACGGCATAATCTTCCACATCAGACAGAGTAACCTTAAACCAGTAGACTCCTGTATCCTTGATCTCTGTCACCTGCTTTTTGCATGCTTTATCTTTGTAACAGGTCACCTCTGCCGTGGACGTATCCACTGGCACATACTGGTCATTATCCTTGTCATACCACTGGGCAGACAGTTCGATCATTTCCTTTGGATCGATAATTGCTCCTGTATATGTCGGAAATTTGTTCACGTATTTTATTGTCAGTACCGGCCGTTTTGCCGGAAGGATCGTCAGTTCATAAGAAGCACTGACACCGCTTCCATCCTTTGCCTTGGCAGTGATCGTCACTTTTCCGGCCTTCTGGGCAGTGAATAATCCTTTGGAATTGATGATTCCGGCTCCGCCGTTTTCTTTTGCCGGTACGACTTTCCAGGTGACTTTCTTATTGGCAGTATCCTCCGGCAGCACTTCTGCGGAAAACTGTACCTGGCTCTCCTCCCGGATCTCCTGTCCTTCCCGGTTGGATGTGATGTTGATCTTCTCTGCTTTCTGTACATAATTGATCACAGAGAAGAAATTCACATCATAGGTGATCGGATCGCAGCTCTCTCCATTCTTGGTCAATCCCTCGATCTTTACAGATACCCGATCCCCTTCCTCAAAGGTCGTTGTGTTGAAAATGATCCAGTTATTAATCTTAAAACTGTATGCCGCACTGCTGACAGTCAAATAATTACCATATGGATTGTTTGATTTCTTCGTCAGTTTCCAGGTCTTCCCCTGCTTCTTACTGGTAACCGTTACTTTCAGCCTGCTTAGATCCGGTTTGTCATAGGAAGTGCCCAGTCCCACACTGAATGCATAATTCTGGTTATACCCGGAATCGTACAGCTCCACCGGCATATTTTTCGCCGGCCAGCAGATATAGCCATCTGTAAATTTTCCTGTGTTGCGCTCAGAATCCCATCTGAGAGCCTGATAAGGTGCACCATTTACCTGAGCGGAACCAAATCCTACGGCTGCCAGCTCCGGTTTGATGATGTGGCACCGATGTCCCACTTCTGCGATATTACCTGCATCAGAATCGCACATCCATCCTTGGATTGCCGCCATCACACTGGCATATCCCATAGCAATGTTACTTCTTACGGCTCCAAGGCTGCCCGCCTGCCACAGATCATCCGAGATGCCTGACGGACGGGTCGGATGATGAGTCAGCTTATTGTTTCTTGCATTCACATAAGATGCGGCCTGTGCCTGATAAATGTAATCATCCTCCAGCTTCACATCCGCTGCCACGCCTGCCGTATAACGGATAAAATTGATCATCTTCAGCGCATTTTTCAAAGTACCATCAGACAGTCTGCCGCCGTCTGTCTTATTCGGCTCCTTTGCATATGCATCCTGACGCCAGAGATTGATCTTCAGTTCTCTCCATTTGGCTACGATCTCTCTCTGAGTCGGCTCATAATAATAATCTGCCGTGGCCTGATCCGAAGTATCGACAGTCTGCACTGCAATCTGTTCTTCGTCCACATTCTCTGTCTGAAGTTCTTCTGCCGTTTCTCCTGCATCTGTAACCGGTTCTTCCTGATCGTTTCCTGCATTTTCATCGGAAACATTTTCCTCAGAAGCATTTTCCTCTGGAATCTCCTCCTGCGTGTCATCTTTCTGCCCGGCATCTTTGTCGGAATCCTTTTCGGAATCCTTTTCGGAACTCTCCTCATCAGGATCTGCGGCATCATTCTTTGTTCCTCCCTCCGGGATTTCTTCCGGAGCGTTCTCTTCGGTCTCCTGCACGGCAGCCGCTTCCGGCTCACTTGCCAGGGTCGTGACTGTCAGGCTCTGTGTGAGCATTGCCGCACACAGAGTCCCGGCCAGCAGCCGGAGCACTCGTGTATTCTTCATAAGTATTCGTCCCTCTTTTCTACAACTGTTTTGCCTGGATCGTGAATTTCACAGAAGCAGATCCGCCATACCAGCCGGTACCGATGATCTTCATACTTCCTTTGTTCTTTCCTGCAGCTGCATTCGCACCATAAGATAGCTTATAATCCACCTGTTCACGCAGCAGTTCAAGTCCCAGTGCGTTCAGTTCTTCCGGATCCGCACTCTCCAGGACCTTCGCATATTTTACAGCCTGTGTGGTTCCATAATAGACCTGAATCTGCGGACGCACCTGCTCGCCGGTATAAGCCGCCGGTTCTATGATGGTATAGATTGTGGAACTGCTGATCTTCTCCTCATAGATCGGCAGGACTGCAGTGATACTTTCCTTATAACTTCCGGTCTTCATCGCCTCGATCACCACTTCTCCATTTGACAGATCTTCATTCAGCTCTCCATTGGTGTTGTTCCGGTAGGATACAGTATAATCTTTTCCTGCAGTCAGTGCCTTCTTGCCGTCATATACCTTCACTGTCGGTCGATAGGTCTGATCTGCATTTTCTGAATTCGTAAATGCGGTGGTCTTCACATCCACGGTGATGGTTCCATCTGCCAGTCCGTCCTTCAGAGATTTCTTCAGAATCGAGTAATTTGCACTCCAGGTTCCGGTATAGTTTCCTTTGCCAGTCACGATCACGGTCGGGGGATTGCTCTCGTCTTCCGCTGTGAGGTTATTCATACATTTGACAATGTAGTCTTTGCCCTCCTGCAGAGTCTGACCTCCATAGGTCAGTGTCAGTTCCGGTCTTGCTCCTGCCTTTTCATAGACTACTGTCTGCTGCAGTTCTTTCTCTGTCTTGTCCAGAGATACCGGTGTGATCCGGAAGGTCTTGCTCACACTGCCTTCATAAACAGAATCTTTTCCAGCTTTGATGGTCACTGTCGCTTTACCGGCATTTACATTATTTTTATAAGTCAGTTCGTAATCGATTCCTTCGGTCAGGATCTTATCCGGATCAGAACCGTTCTGCAGGGTCACTGTCAGATGCTCCGGCTCAATACCTTTTCCACTGTACTCAGCTGTATATCTGGAAATATCCACAGCCTCGCCGCTTTCATTGTCGGCAACTACTTTCAGGTTCTTCGCTGTGAACTTTGTACCTGTCAGTTGGAACGTCACACTCTTGGTTCCCAGATACTCGCCCATACCTGTGATCGTCATAGTGGCCTTTCCTACTGCGTTATTGTTTTCATAGCTTACGCTGTAGTCTGTTCCTTCGATCAGCGGAACCTTTCCCATTCTGACTGAAAATACCAGTGTCTTTTCTTTTCCATCATAGACCTGCTTTTTGGAAGCCTTATCTACTGTGATCACGGCATATTTTAAAAGCTTCGTCTTGTCGGCCACGTAGATACTGCGCTCGATGGTTCCGGTGTAATTGCCGGTTCCTTCGATCTTCAGTAAGAAGGTTCCTGCTGCTCCTGCCGGGATCACATTTCCTTCCACCGTATAATCAACGCCTTCCTTCAGCGCTTTCTTATATTTCATGGAAGAGATGACTTTCTGTGCTTTTTTTGCATTAGCGGTCAGATAGTCTTTGTATTTCAATGTTACCCGCTCCAGATCAACCGGAAGGATATGGAAGTTCACATACAGCACACCCTGATAGTTGCCCTTTCCAGTCACCACTGCATAGGGCAGCTCCGGATCAAAGCCGGTCTCATCATCTTTTTCCTGATTATCCGAGATACCTCCAGCAGCTTTCACCGGGTCTGCATTTATATTATTATAATAAGAAATTTTATAATCTTTTCCATTTTTTAAGAGAGCACCTGTTTCCTTGTCATATACCTTTAATAGCGGTTTCAATTTACTTCCTGTATATTCTATCTGAACAAGCTCCTTTACTGCCAGATCCTGTGTCTGCCGTTCGATAATTGTCAGTGTGCCATTCACATAGACGATTTCATAATTGTCTCCAGCGTCTGCACCTGACGGAACGATTGTATTTGGGTAGATTCCAACCTCGTCGGTGCTGATCGTACAGGTATAAGTTGGTTCTATAACAAACCTGTCGGATCCTTTCAAACCTTCCACCCTGCATGTATTTCCATTTCCTGTCAAACGGACACCTTGGGCGATTGTCCGATCCGGTGCAGTTATTGTTAAAACAGCTTTTTTGATCAGAAATTCTTTTTTCAGGGATCCTTCATATTTGTCTTTACCTGTGATCTGCACAATTCCATAGCCTGCGTTCCGATTGTTTTCATAAGAAATTGTATAATCCACGTCCGGAACCAACAGCTGCTCATCATAGTATGCTTCCAGCACCGGTTTCTTCTCTTCTCCGTCATAAGTATATTCAGGCAATGGACTGAACGACACTTTTATAGCATCCAGTTGCTTTGCGATGACAGCAATCTTCACATCTGCGGTCATATCCCCATAGACAATGTGAAGTTTTTTCTCTCCCGGCTCTGACATATCGATACTGTCTGCGTTGGTCATATAATCAGATACTGTTTCACGGCTCTCATCCAGATATCTGACTGCCACATTCAGATCATCCAACGACAGAGTTTCCCCCCATTCATAGGTGGTCTTCTCTTTTTCTGCCACCAGACCTATGGGTTGTTTCAACACTTCTTTGTTATTTTTGTAAAGGGTGACGCTTTCTGCCAGACCCGTCTGGATGGTTGTCACTTCATTGCCTTCCAGATCATACCATTTATCTCTGATATAGTTTTTAGGAAGCTCTATCGTCTGATTACTAATTTCAGGCACGTTTTTAGGTGTTCGAATATAAGTCAGATTATTACATCGGTCAATCAGTCTTGCTACTCTGGTAACATTTTGAAAATCAAATCCACTCAGATCAAGTCCCGTCAGGCTTGTACACTGATCAAACATGGCAAGCACAGTTTTTACTTTCTCTATTCTAAAACTGCTTACATCCAGATATTTCAGTTTTTTGCATTCATAAAACATAAATGCCATATCGGTAACATTCTCTGTGTGAAAGCTGCTGACATTTATTTCTTCCAGTGACGTGCACTCCCCAAACATAGAGTTCATATCCGTAACATTTGTTGTATCAAAATTAGACAGATCCAGAGTTTTCAGTTTTGCGCATCCATAAAACACATCTTTCATATTTTTTACTTTCGCTGTATCCATGGAAGACAGATCCAGTTCTTCCAGATTTTCACACCATGAAAACATATGATACATGTTGGTCACCTGTGAAGTGTCAAATTCTGACAGATCCACGGATGTCATATTTTTGCAGCTATATAACAAACTAGCCGCATTTTTCATGCCTGTGACTTTGATTCTGGCAGATGTGATCGTATCCTTGTACGGATACCATGGAATTCTTTCATAAGAATTATTGATCCGGATATTATCTTCTGACAGATCGCCCCGTCCTTCTACAGTAAGTTCTCCATCCGCATCAATAATCCATGTGATTTTTCCATACACAGCATCGATTTTTCCCTGGGCAATTACATCTCCTTTTTCAATTACATACAAAGTTCCCGGTTCATATGTAATTTTATAATTTTTCAATTCAGCTGGACCCGAAGGAATAATCTTATATGTTCCTATTGCAGAAGAATCCACTGTTTCACAATCTATTTCAGGTATAAAACCAAGCTGTTCTGTTCCAATCAGCCCGGATACTTCATATTCATATTTTTTCGGCAGCGCTTTGCCCTGTCTGACGGTTACATCTGTACATCTGACAGTTGCTTCGGCTTTATGGATCGTATACTCCCATTGTGGCAAATAAAGATCTTCACTTTTATAATAGGTATCGCTTTCTTCTACAGACAGTCTTACTTCATATGTACCAGCATCAACAGGGATACTTTCCAGTCTTTCGCCATTCTGATAATAATTAATAGTTATTTTTCCAACATCCGTGATTTCCTGTACGGTCTTAACATCAACTGGTTTTTCAGTCCCATCATAAATAAGAGCAGACGGTTTTGACACAATAAAATCTTCTGCTGTCAGCACAGGCTTTACCGCCTGACATCTGCTGCAGATTCCATCCACATAATCATGTCCCAATGCCGGAACCACTTTTTGTTCTTCAAATACCTCATGACAAACAGAGCAGTGTTTTCCTTCCGTCAACCCGCTTTCTGTACAAGTTGCTTCCACTGCCGGATCCGTAATATAAGTGTGTCCCAGTGCTTCGATTGCTTCCGTTTTCACTGCATCGCAAATGGTGCAGACATAACTTCTGACTCCTTCTTCTGTACAAGTCGGTCTTCTGGTTACAACTCCCTGTCCATACGTATGTTCACAATAAATCGTAAATTTTTTTTCTATACGTCCACCGAAGTTCCCGATTCCCTCTACAACTGCTGCCGCTGTTCCGCCAGAACGATTATTTTCATAAATAACGGTATAATCAGTTCCCTCCACCAATTCCTGATCATTCCATCTCACAGTTACAGCTGGCTCTATTTCTTCTCCACTGTATTCATAATAATCCTGTTCCAGCGTAATATCTTCTTCTGCCAACTCTGCCGGCACAACCGTTATGGCAGCTTCCAGATCCTGTTTATACTTTGTTTCCGGACAAAACGTCGATCGAAATGTAGTTTTTCCCACTTTCAATGCCCGGAGCATTCCATTCTTTTCATCTGCAATTGTCGGATCATCTGATTCCCAATTTAAGTAAATCCTGACATTGGCTGCATTACTCAACTTTATCGAAGCCGGAACCAATGGTCTCAATACAACACTTCCATACGGAACTTCCATTTCTGTATTTGACATTTTCAGAGAAGATACATAATCTGTCGAAGCAACTATCATATCCGTCTGCACATCGTCAACAGCAGGGATTTCTTCTTTACATACTTTTTTTGTTGTGCCAAGTACCATTGTCCAGAAATGGGTTCCCTGAAACACTACATGTCCAATTCCGATCGCATTGAATCCTGTCTTTATAAAACCACCTTTCGATGCTTCCATGATTCCCAGCATATTTCTGCGATGTCCCTGACCTGCATATGTAGCATTCTGTTCCTTCCAGATCAGGAATGCATTTCTCGCAGTCGTCGCTGCTCCTGCGATGTTCTCACCCTTTACAGAATAAGAATATGTCTCATCACCTCTGTCAAATGCAGTGATACACATAGTTCCATCCGGTCTGCGATGAGAAGGATATAATGCACATTCTGCTGCACGCAGCATAGCAATTTTTTCCAAGTTATAATCCCATTCCAGATCCTCAAGGTCTTCAATCTTCACTTTTTCCGTGTCTGTCTCATCCCAGCACCATGCATCTTCACCTTTTCTGAATTCATTGACAATATCCAGCATCTTTCTGGCTTCTGTCTGCTGATATTTAATATCCATCTGCATCACAAATAATGTAGAAAAATCAGATGATCTTGCACTCTTCGCAGCACTGTGAGCAGCTACAGAAGAATCCGGAACACATACCGCTTTGTCCAGTATCGTACCATCTGTATCTTCTGGTTCCGTGTCTTCATTCTCCACAAATACATCTTCCTGCTCAGCTTCTTCCTTCGTGTCTGGTTCTGCTTCCCCGGCCTCTTCTTCTGCCTTCGGCTCTTCAGCCTCAGACTCCTCTTCGACCGCTTCAGGTTCCGTGTTTTCCTCCAGATCCGTGCTTTCTTCCAGTCCTGCCTCCGCTTCCGTCTCCTGCACGACCGCTGGTTCTGGCTCACTTGCCAGAGAAGTAACTGTCAGATTCTGTGTGAGCATGGCTGCACACAGGATTCCGGCCAGAAGCCGGTGTACTCGTGGTTTTTTCATAATATCGTTCCCTCGTCTCTCTGAATGATAGTTATAAAAATTATAGACAATTTCCACCATAATTACAAGATTTAGCAAGGCGGCTTTCACAAAAATATGTACTGATTTTTATATTCCTGTTTGTATTCTGCCCTGTGCCGGTGCTATAATAAAAATGATTTGTGCAGAAGTCCGCAAAAAGTGACTCTGCCTGAGTCATATTCAAATAAAAAGGAGAGAAATGTTATGAAAAAACGCTTTCACCAACTTCTGGCTCTTCTGTTGGCGGCAACTCTTTCTTTCGGCGATGTGATCCCTGCATTTGCCGCAGAAATGACCGTTCAGGCAGAGCAGACAGAAGACACGGAAGAGCCTCCCCAGACGGATGCTGTTCCTTCTGATGAGGATACGGAATCCTCCGATCCTCAGGAAACGCCTGCGTCAGAAGACACAGATGAGGCAGACGACACGGAAAAAACTAAAAAATCTGATGAGGCAACCGTTTCTAACGAAACCGAAGAACCTGCTGCACAGGAAGGCACTTCTGACGAATTGACGGTACTGGACAGTGATGCGATTGAGGTGCTGGATGCCTGGACAGGATCCATTGAAGTAGGCCCCTATCAGGACAAGACTTACCAGTTCACCGTGTCTGATCCGGGTGACTACCTGATCTCCCGTCCGGAAGCATCCAATGTGAACTTCACAGACTATGATTCCTGGGTATTTTCCATTCATACCTCAGAGATCGACGAAAACACCTATGATATGATCTCCTACTCAGGAACCCGCAAAGGAAGTAAGACCTTCACAGTAACTTTATATAACCATAAGGATACAACAACCACCTTTACATTGTTGCGAGACTATGATTTCGAGATCCCGACAATCCGGTCAAACCGTCCTTATGACAAAACCATCCCATATGCAGCTTTCAGCCCGGAATATACCGGTGTCTACTCGATCTCTGCAGACTGGGTATACTGCCAGCAGGACGGATCCACTGCAGGTACCTCAAATGAATTTCTGATGACAGCCGGCTATACTTACATCATCCGGTTCCCGGATGATATGAACAGTATCTCTGTTATCGAAATGGGACCTGTAATCAACTATTCCGGTACTGAGCTTTACATGGATGCCAATGAGTATTATGCATTCACACCGACAATCTCCGGTACGTATATGACAACACCTCTTCCGGATGATGACGACGGCTTTATGGGCTGGACCGACTGCTGGATCTCCTGCACTGATGACAGCAACTGTGATCAGTGGCATTGGAATAAGACCCGCAGATATCACTATATGGAAGCTGACAAAACTTATTATATCTCTTCCACCGTGGATACGGCCCTGTGTCTGACCAGAACAGATGTGACTCTTCTGGACTATGACTACTACAATGCATTTATCGCATCCGGCGGATCTGTATCTGCAGATGGTACTATCTCTGATGGAACTGCCGGCTGGACACTGCGTTCTATAATCGGTAAGCTGTTCGGTTTCCTGTTTGATGATGACGATGAATGGAACACCTCCGCTTTTTCTTCTGGCAACCTCTACTGGAACAGCAAAGAAGGAAGTTTTGAGGCTTCAAGTCTCTACAAGCTGCCGGAAAATGCCGGAGAAGCTCCTGCTTCCATCAACGCTTCTGACATTCAGGACAACGATGTAGTTCTGGTAGAATACCGCCCGGAGATTGTATGGGTACAATCCATGGATCTGTCTGCTGAGCGCACCACAATCCAGACCGGCCAGAAACTACAGATCACAGCCACTCCAGATGCCGGACAGGATAAATATCCATTTAACCGAAATCCAGAAATCCGTTTTGCATCTTCAAACAGTAAAATTGCATCTGTAGATCCAGATACTGGCCTTGTAACTGCACGGAAACCGGGAACCGTCACTATCACCGCTTATGCAGATGAAGAGCTTCGCGAAGAAGAAGGCCTAAAGGATATCGTAAGTGCATCTATCAAGCTGACGGTCATCACTCCGGGAGTTGCCAATATCACTATCACTTCCCCTGATGAGAACTGGAACGACGGCACTTATCTGATAGACGCAGAGTCAGTTAAGACTGCTGCCTTTTCCGGCAATCTGACTGTCACACTGACCGATACCATGAATCAGCCGTGTACCGGAAAAGTTACCTGGAAAACCAGTAACTCCAAGATTGCTTCTGTGAAACAGATCGGAGATACCTACACACTTGTGATTCCGAAAAATGCCGTAACCGGTGTAGCCGAGATCACTGCAGCTTCTAACAAAGCAAAAGCAACCTTCAAAGTGATCGTTGCAGATATGGCAGTCCGTCAGGGAACCACCAGCCTGACCATGAACTCTAATTCTTCTGAATGGCAGCCGCTCGTTATCTATCCGAACAACCTGCTGGTCAAGGATATGGAGATCACGTCCATCGAACTGACAGATCCGGATTCTCCATTTGAGCTGATGTACACCTCAGGTAAAGGAATGGCAGTCTCTATCCGCTACAAAGAAGGAACCATTGCAAAATCTGGAAAGACCACAGTATCTCTGAACATAACACAGCAGTCTGCAGGCAATGAAGCGATCACCCACACTGATACCATCAAGATCGCGGTAACCAACAAACCTGCTACTCCGAAGGCAAGTGCAAAAGTAACTCAGAAGACCAACACTTTTTGGAAAAATACATCAAACGCTTCTTATGCCAAGGTTCTGATCACCAGCAAAATGGATCCGACAGATATCAGGCTCAATGAAGACTCCAGCTACGAGATCGTTCCTTTCTACGGATCTCTTCTTGAGTATACTGACAAAGACAATCAGTGGATCCTTACTCTGCGTCTGAAAGATTCTGCAGACCTGTCTACCCTGCAGCCGAAGACCACACTCTCTCTGTACTATGATGGTTACTGGAATCCGGTGAACCTCTCTCTGAACCTGAAACCTAAGAGAAAGACTCCAAAATTCCCGGTTGGAAGTGACTATTCCAGTTATATATATTATCAGGGATATACTGAGGATATCGGTATCGCTGTGACAACTCCATCCGGAATGACCGGAAAAGATCTGAATCTTACCGATGAGTCAGCAAAATACTTTACTGTCATCAGCCAGTGGCCGGAAGATGACAGCATCGATCATGGATATGCATACATCACTCTGAAACTGAAGGATGGAGTAACTGCAAAGAAAGCACCGATTCAGTTTAACATTACTTCTGATCAATTCGCCGATGCAGATACCGTACTGAGGAGTGCTTCTCGCATGGTTACAATCCGCCAGGCGAAAGATCTCAGACTAACCTATAATGTAAATCAGCTGAATTACAGCAAGCCTGCAGCCACCTATACCTTCTCCAAAGATCAGATAGACAATGAACTGCTTGATCTGTACTTCAATATTGACTTTGGAGACATTGAACAGACAGCAGATCCTGAAAAATGGAATATCAACTGCAGTTTTTCCCGCGGCGGATTGAAAGCTGAAGCTTATCAGAACTACTATACATATGGTTATAAGATCGCTTCCACAGACGAATTTTTCTCCAGCACAAATCCTGTCAAGGCAACCTTTACTGCTACTTTGAAGTCTAATCCTTCCATATCTCTGAAGCCGGTTGCAGTTACATTCAAGCCGCAGACAAAGAGCCGTGCTGTTAAGATCAAAACCACAGTTAAAGGCAAGCTGAATGTTGTGGACACAGAAAACAGTGATCTTCGTATTCTTTCTACTGCAAAGAATCTTCCCCTTGGTGCTGCCATCACGAATGCCTGGCTGGACGAAGATTCTGCTGAAAAATATGACTGCACCTTCCGCCACTATGACAATCTGCTTGAAATCTCTGTTAATGAAGGACAGCATCTCCCGATTGGCAAAGATAAGATCACAGTGTATTATACTGTCACTCTGGCTGATGGATCCGAGCTGGATCCGATCGCCGTTCCGGTGACCCTGAACCTTGTACAGTCCGCATCTGTAAAAGCAGATAAAAAAGCTGTCACGCTCTACAATGCATCTGCAGGCATGGAGCATGGAGCGTATGTAGAATTCACTGTTTCCGGTATTGACAGTGAGGAAATAGAAGATATCACCGTTAACGGCCTGGACGGAACCGGCATCTCCTGCACATCCAGGAAAAACACCTTACTGTTCTATGTAGATCCTGTTAAGACCCGCGGTCTTGAGAAGACCTACAAGGCAACTGCAGTCGTGACCCTTCCGAATGCAGGTACGAAAAACGGAAAACTGATCACCTATCAGATTCCGATCTCTGTCACGCTGAAAAAATAAGCTGTCTCAGGCAGCATACAAAAAGAACGGTTGGAAAGCATTCCTGCTTTCCAGCCGTTCTTTTTTCTGAAATAAATGTATCAATAATCCGGATCTGCAGCCAGCGCAGATGCATCAAATCCACTGATTTTACTTTCCCAGCTCTTAAGTCCTACCGTTGCCAGATATTTATCCATATAATCCAGTGACTGATCCGTATCAATGTACTTGTAGACACCGTATGCCTTCTTGGATACCCATTTCTTCGATTTATGTCCCTGCAAGCCCAGATACAGTCCTGTCTTCGTCTCTGCAGGTGCATCCTGATAAGCACGGATAATATAGGCATCGATCCGATCATTGAACATGGCTATATAATAGCCATATCCAAGCGCCGCTGCCTGTTTTCGCTCCTCTGCTGCATTGCCCAGACGTCCGGAAAATCCATGCTCTCCAAGAATCACACGGATTGATCCGTTCTCTTTTCCGTATTTTTCTTCCAGCGTTGCCAGATAATCCGTCAGCACTTTGATATTTCTCATGGAAATATATTTTGTACTCACAGAGCTCGTCGTATTGGAGGTATCACTCCAGAATGTGCTTCTGGTCAACGGCTGCGAATAGGAATGATAGTTCACATTCCACTGCACATGGGGTGCATGTTCATTCATATAAGCCGCAAATTTATCCAGATAAGATTTCCCATTGTGTCCAGCATCCGCCGTGGTCCAGCAGTGATCCAACGAGATAAAGAGCCTTGGGGATGCCGCAGAACTCCGGATTCCCTGATACAGCAGTTCAAATGCCTTTGCATAATTTTCCACACACTTGCCCAGAGACATGCTGCCGGAATAGTTCCATGCCTTACAGCTGTTCACTTCATTCCCCAATGTCCAGTTGCTTACACGATATTTTCTGTCTGCTCCATAGGTCTCTCCCAGCCAGTGAAACAGCGCTTCAAAGGTCTCTCTGGCCTTTTCATCCTGCATATTCAGCGCATAATAAGGTGCAGCGCCTTTTCGCCTTGCGGACGGGTGGATCAGATAACTCAGTTCATTCCTCCATCCCATCAGAAGAACCACTGTTACGCTTCGATTATGCGAACCATACGGATTATTATTTCCCCAGCCATTCAAACTGTAAATGGTGTCTCCAAGAATATCTTTAAAATAATACTCTTTTCCCTTATAATTATATAATTTATATCCCTCTTTTTCTTCCGTTCCTATTACCTGTGACATGTCCAGATTCAGAAGTACATGCTGCACTTTCAGGTCATCTGTCAAAGCATCATCGGTACCCTGAATACCTTTCTTGGATGATATTTTGTATTTTTCATAATATCCAAAATAGATGTCCTTGTCAGCATCATAGCTTTCATTCAATTCATTAAAAATTTCCGGATTCTGCAAAAATGATGTATCACTGACCACCTGATACTTTCCTTTCTCAGTCTCAAGAGCCACTGCATACTGTCCCATGCTCTCTGCTCTGCATAATTCGTCTTCAGAAGTAAACGCTGCAGTTATTATCAGGTCATCTTCTTTGGTATATTCTGCCTGTGCTGCCGCTTCTACACTGTTTCCTGCACTGCTCAGTCTGACTGCATAGAGCGGGTACTCTTCTGCCAGTGCCTGCAGGAATTCATTCTGCTCTGTTTTAAGACTGACCTGAACGGTTAATCCATCAGCTGACTTTGCCAGACAACTTTCAATCTGAAATTGATTACCATTTGTCGGAACAATTACATTGCTGTTCAGATTATTATTGATCACATCGGAATCCCCGGTCACACAGAAGGAAATACTGACAGAACCTTCATAATTTCCTTTTCCAGTCAGTATCAATTGATAATTTCCTGCTGTTTTTATGGAAGAGACTTTTGTCCCGTTTTCTTTGGCATACCGGATCGTATAATCTTTATTATGAATCAGCTCTGTTTCTCCCCACAATACCTGCTCCGGCTGCACCTTTAAATTCTTTCCTGTATATTTCCAGATATAAGGACAGGTGACTTTCGCCTGTGACAGAGAACGCTTCTGTACGGTATAGATTTTTCTCACAGTACCTGTATAATTGCCAAGACCTGTCACTTTGATCGTATTTTTCCCCACTTTCAGCTGTTTCGGATATACGACTTTATAGTCTGTTCCTTCTGTACACGCAGCTGCTTCGCTGCTTCCCCGCTGCTGTACCATTACTTCCGGATATGCAAGTTCCGATTCCCACACGGCAGAATCTTCTGACAGACTTATATCCAGATTCTTCATCTGCTGTTTCTGAATCTTAAATTTCAATATTTTGATTCCTGTATAGTTGCCGATTCCTGTAATTGTTATGACACCATTGCCAGGATTCATATTGTTTTCATAGGTAACGGTGTAGTCCCTGTCCTTTTGCAGTGTCATTTTGTTGTAGGTAAGATTCAAATCCGGATCCTGTTCTTCACCTGAATAATAGAACGCTTTCTGAATCGTTTTTGCCGCTACATTTTTCATGGGTCTTGACAATATTTGGAATTCGACCCGCAGAACTCCTTCATATCCGCTGGCTGAGATTCCCGTTATCACGACCGCTGCTGTTCCGGCATCCACATTATTTTCATAAGAAACCGTATACTGCTTATTGATCTTCAGCGTTTTCTTTGTTGCTGCATCTTTTACAGTAACGGCAGGTTTTAGCTCTTTTCCGGTGTAGGTCTGACTTTTGATCGCCGATACAGTAATGGCACCTTCCAGAGATTTTTCTTCGTCTGTACTGTCATTTTCAGTGTCTTTTCCGGTATCATTCCCACGGTCTTCACCAATGTCATTTCCACCTGCATTTCCGCTGTCTGTACTAGTATCTTTTCCGGCATCCTCGCCAACAGTCCCGCCACTACCTTTTCCGGTATCTTCGCCAGCGTCTTCTCCATTGTCTTTGCCCGTATCTTCGCCAACGTCTTCTCCATTGTCCTTGCCCGTATCTTCGCCAGCATCTTCTCCATTGTCCTTGCCCGTATCTTCGCCAGCGTCTTCTCTATTATCTTCCCCAGCATCCTTACTTGCATCTGGTCCGCTGTCTTCTCCAGCATTTTCATCAATGTCTTCTCCGGCCTCTTCGATCTTCTCCTGATCTTCTGCCGCTTTCACTATCACTTTCTCTGCGGTTTCATATACTATCGGTGTCTGTACGGATTCTGCCGCAAGCAAAACCGATGAGTCCGTCAGTACCAATATCAGCATCAAAAGAACTGCAACTGTTTTTTTCATATTCCTCATCTTTTGTCTCTCTCCTGTATATCATCTTATTCCCAGGCTTTTCGAAGCAATGTAATTCCCTCTACAATCTCTTCTTCTGAAAGTGTCGCATAACCAAGGATCACCGTCGGCGGGTAATCTGCCTCATTTACACAGTATTCGGACAGAGGGTAGACCTTGATGCCCGCCTGTCTGGCTCGCTGGATCAGTTCCTGCTCCGTCAGATGACCGTCCATCTGCAGCAGAATGTGAACTCCTGAATGATCTCCCAACACCTGTCTTACACCACGCATTTTCCTAATCTCACTCATGAGCACATCATGCTTACTCTTATAGAGAGCTCGCATCTTATTCAGATGCCTCTCATAATATCCCTTTTCCATAAAAAGCTGCAGCACCCGCTGATCCAGTCTGGATACGGTACTGGAAAATACATTGTCGATCCGTCTGTAGGTCTCCAGAAGGCTCTCCGGCAGCACCAGATAACTGATACGGATGGCAGGCGCAATGGATTTGGAAAAGGTTCCAAGATAGATCACACAACCGCTCCGGTCATTTCCCTGCAGGGAAGGAATGGGTTTTCCAATATAACGGAACTCACTGTCGTAATCATCTTCAATCAGATATCTGCCCGGCTTCTCTTCTGCCCAGCGCAGCAGCTCCTGCCGCCGCTTGATAGGCATAACAATTCCCAGCGGATACTGATGGGAAGGCATCACATAGGCAATGTCCGCGCCGCTCTCTTTCAGCTTTTCCACATTCATGCCAAACTTATCCATAGATACCGTCCGACAATCATAACCAAGCTTCTGGAACACATCCCATGCATGTCGATAAGTAGGACTCTCCATGGCAATCTTATGATCCATCCCAAGAATCCGGGACAACAGCATGAGCAGATAGTCATTTCCAGCTCCCACGATCACCTGCTCCGGCTGCACATGCACTCCACGGGCCTGATGAAGATAGGAACTGATCACCTCTCTGAGTTCCCATTCTCCGCTGGCTTCCCCCAGCAGAAAGAGATCGCTCTCATCCTGCTGCAGCACTTCCCGGTTCAGCTTCCGCCAGGCTGCAAAGGGAAAATGCTTCAGATCAATTCCATTTGGCGTAAAATCATAGCGATATGTATTGGGTTCCGGCTCTACTATCCTCTCCGGCTTCACTGGTGCTGTATCCAGTCGATACAGTGCTTCCATCTGACACACAAAATAACCCTTACATGGAATGGCTTCAATATACCCTTCAGACAACAGCTGCTCATAGGCAAGCTGGGCAGTACTTCGACTCACGTCCAGATGAGACGCCAGCAGACGGGTGGACGGCAGACGCTCCCCGCACTTTAACGTTCCTTTGCGAATCTCATCCCGGATATATTCGTAAATCTGCTCATACAATGTTTTCGTGGATCTTGGATCCAGATTCATGGTGATCTCATACATATTTTATAAAAAAGCCGAAGGAAGCATAAGTTTCTCCTGCAAGACCCTCACTCCTTCGGCTTATCCTCTTATCTTATTCTATAACAACATCAGTCTTTCTTCGGCAGCTTGAAAGAACTCTTCAGTGATACGATCCGGTTAAATACCAGCGCATCCGGTCTGGAATCCTTTGCATCTACACAGAAGAATCCGTTTCTTACGAACTGGAAGCTGTCATAAGCCTGTACATCTTTCAATGCCGGCTCCAGCTTTGCCTGTACAACAGTCAGAGAATTCGGATTGATATTCATGGTTCCATCTTCGTTATATACACCCTTTTCCTCGTCGATCAGGTTCTCATAGAGACGAACTTCAGCATCAACTGCAAAGGTTGCCGGTACCCAGTGAATGGTTCCCTTTACTTTACGTCCGGTGAATCCGCTGCCTGCCTTGGTCTCCGGATCATAGGTACAATGTACAACTGTCACATTTCCATTCTCATCCTTCTCAAAGCTTACGCATTTTACAAAATATGCATGCATCAGACGCACTTCGTTGCCCGGGAACAGACGGAAATATTTCTTCGGCGGCTCTTCCATAAAGTCATCTCTCTCAATGTACAGCTCTCTGCAGAATGGAATCTGTCTGCTGCCAAGATCCTCATTTTCCAGATTGTTGGCTGCATCCAGATATTCAACCTCACCTTCCGGATAATTGTCGATCACCAGCTTGATCGGATCGAGCACTGCCATCATACGGGATCTCTTCATCTTCAGATCCTCGCGGATACAATACTCCAGCATTGCATAATCCACAGAACTGTTGCTCTTGGACACACCACACAGGTCTACGAACATCTTGATGGACTCCGGTGTAAAGCCTCTGCGGCGCAGCGCTGCGATGGATACCAGACGCGGATCATCCCAGCCGTCCACAGTACCGTCCTCTACCAGACGTTTGATATAACGCTTACCAGTTACCACATTGGTCAGATACAGCTTTGCAAACTCGATCTGACGAGGCGGATGCGGATACTCAAGCTCTCTTACCACCCAGTCATACAGCGGTCTGTGGTCCTCGAACTCCAGCGTACAGATGGAATGTGTAATACCCTCGATGGCATCCTCGATGGGATGAGCAAAGTCATACATCGGGTAAATGCACCATTTATCTCCGGTATTGTGATGGGACATATGAGCCACACGATAGATAACCGGATCACGCATATTCATGTTTGGAGAAGCCATATCAATCTTTGCGCGGAGTACTTTCTCTCCATCCGCATATTTTCCGGCTTTCATATTCTCGAACAGCTCCAGGTTCTCTTCCACGCTTCTGTCTCTGTATGGGCTGTTCTTACCCGGCTCGGTCAGAGTTCCGCGGTACTCGCGGATCTGCTCTGCAGTCAGGTCACACACATAAGCTTTTCCTTTTTTGATCAGCTTTACAGCAGCCTCATACATCTGATCAAAATAGTTGGACGCAAAGAACAGACGATCTTCCCAGTCAGCCCCCAGCCACTGGATATCTTTCTTAATCGCATCTACGAACTCCACCTTCTCTTTGGTCGGGTTCGTATCATCAAAACGCATGTTGAACTTACCATTGTACTTCTGAGCCAGTCCATAGTTCAGCAGGATGGATTTTGCATGTCCAATATGCAGGTAGCCATTCGGCTCCGGAGGGAAACGGGTATGCACTGTGTCATACACACCTTCCGCAAGATCTTTTTCTATCTCAACTTCAATAAAATTCTTAGATACCACTTCATTCTCCATAACAGGATCCTCCTCGGTTAAAACTGTGATTAATCATAGCACATCAGACTGGCTGTTTGCAAGGCTTGCGTACCAAATCGTACCAGATTCTTTCAGGTAACGAAAAAAGCGAAAAACCTTTATTTTCAAGGTTCTCCGCTTCTTAACCAGAAAGCTGCTGACGGGAATCGGACCCGTGACCTCCGCACTACCAATGCGACGCTCTACCGCCTGAGCCACAGCAGCTTGTCGTGTTCTTGTCGCTCGCGACTTGATTATATTATCACAGCGTCCAACATATGTCAACAAAATTTTTAAACTTTTTTCAATTTTTTCAAACGCTTTTTTCAAAAATTTTTAGACCGAAATTCCCATATAGGAATTTCCTTGATTTCTCCAATCTGAACAGCCTGAACAGATGGGTCGAAATGTTCTTTCAGATATGTCCACATATCATCACAGTCATTTGCAATGTAATAGGTCTTTTCTCGTTCCAGTAACGCTCTTGCTGGATTAGGCACACCCAGATGATTCAAGCGTTCCTTGTTACATAATTGCGTAAAATCCCAATCACCAGCACATATATTATGCGCCATAAAATCCTCTGGTTCCATTTTCCCCTGCTGCATAAAATACTTCATAGGATTTTTTATATAATCCCTCACATTCCAAATATAAATTGTATCTGAATCATACAATTCTTCCCATGGCATATCTAATGCACCTGTCTGTGCCGTCCATAATGACTGATGCGGAACAAATTCCACGGATCTTAAATGCAATACTATAATGGCTGAAAAAGCAAGCACGGCCACATCTTTCCAGATCTTTGGCTCATGCCGTTTATCTCTTTGGGACATATACAGTATCAGCACTGTTCCCATCACAGCATACAGAACGGACTGCATAATCCTCTCGGGAAGACGCCCTACAAAAGTCAGATATATCATTATAAGATAAGCTCCGATTCCCGCAAAAAATAATTCCAGTTTATAATACCATGGTGCTCTGGAGAGGATAAACAACATTCCTACTATTCCAAGTGCAATACACCAGATTCGGAAATTAATCAGTCCATAAAATCTTGCAATCAGAGAATATGTTTTAGATACTAATTCTTTGATATCAAAACGAAACGCACTTATATAACCTGCTGAAGCTATTTTATCACAATATTCTGCTGTAATCTGATCTGTATCTGCATACAAATAATTTTGTAGACTTTCATAGTCGTTTCTGCTGATACCTGAAAGTTGCTCTTTCACTTCATCATATTCTTTCATTGGATAGTCAACAATTCTGCTGACTTCATCGCAAAAGCTGACACTATCTTCATATTTTTCAGAATGCTTACATCCATAGTCCAGTGTTAATAATACTAAAACACTTAATACTACTGGCAAAAACACTTTACAACATTTTTTTATATATTGTAGCTTTTCTTTCTTTCCATGGGATGTGAATAGAAAGTTAATTCCTACGTCAAGTAAAATAAATGGAACAAACAAACAAAATCCACCAAGACGCCACATCAATCCACAACACAAGAAAAAAGTGCCTGTTAAAATCCATTTTTTATTGACATCTACTCCTTTCAGAGCATGAAGCAGCCAGATCATTCCCACAAAAGAAAGGAAAGCTGACCAGACCATAAAAAAGTCCGAGAACAGGTTCATCTCTATAATCAGGAAAAAGAACATTGCGCCCCAGAAAAGCCGCTCACTCCAGTGTTTAAAATGTAATGCTATAAAATAACTGACGGCTCCAATTCCTACTAGCAAAACCGCTCTTGTCAACATCAAAAATCCATCTGCATCTGGAAACAGTTGCCCTAAAAATGTCGAAACCCAACACACTACGGGATTTAAAAACATATTATAGTCATCTTCCGCGTACACCTGATTTATTATCATAGATGTGCAATAATTGTCTATATTAGTATAAATTGGTTGGAACAGACTAAACAGTTCTACCAGAAGAACCATGTTGACCGCATAAAACCAACAATCCGCATTTTTTCTATTTCCCATAAGAATGTCCCTAACATCTATCCTATACGCTGACGCACGATCTCATAAGCCAGCACTCCGGCTGCCACAGAAGCGTTCAGGGAATCGATCTCTCCCTTCATAGGAATAGATGCAACGAAGTCACACTTTTCCTTCACCAGGCGGCTGACACCGTCTCCTTCGTTTCCGATCACCAGACCGATAGGTCCTGTCAGGTTCAGATCATACATGGTTGTTCCGCCCATATCTGCACACACAAACCACATACCTTTTTCCTTCAGTTCTTCAATCGTAGCACTTAAATTAGTCACCTTTGCCACCGGCGTATAATTAAGAGCTCCTGCAGAAGTTCTGGCAACGGTTGCCGTCAGGCCCACCGCACGTCTCTTCGGAATGATCACTCCATGCGCACCTGCCAGATTCGCAGTACGAATAATGGCTCCCAGATTATGAGGATCTTCAATGTCATCCAGCAGGAATAAGAATGGCGGCTCGCCCTTTTCCTCTGCCAGCTTCAGCATGTCCTCCACCTCTGCATAAGCATAAGCTGCTGCTGATGCGATCACACCCTGATGCTTGCCTGTCTCTGACATCTGATCCAGACGTTCCTTTGCCACAAAATTCACCAAAGTATCATGTTTTCTTGCTTCTCTTAAAATGCTGTTGATCGGACCGTCCTGACAGCCCTTCAGCACATAGACGCGATCGATGGTCTTTCCAGAACGGAAAGCCTCCATAACAGCATTGCGTCCTTCTATAGTCATTTCTTCGTATCTCACAGCATTCCCTCCGTTCTCTCCATGCCAAGCTTCACAAGATCGATCAGGCGCTTCATCTGATGATTGAGATAGAGATATCCCATCAGCGCCTCAAAGCCCGTAGCGTGGCGATAATCGTGCATGGTCGCATGTTTTGCCATGCTGACCGTCTTGGCATTGCGTCCTCTTTTATAGACTGCCAGTTCTTCTTCTGTCAGATCTTCAAGGATTGCTTCCATCATAGCTGCCTGGGCAGATGCCTTTACATAGGTACTTGTTTTCTTATGAAGTGCGTTGGCCTGCCGGTTTCCCTGGCCGACCACCGCGGTACGAATCACCAGTTCATAGATCCCGTCACCAATATACGCCAGCACCAGCGGCGAATAGGATTTAACATCTACGTCCGGCAGTTCAAACTGTTCTTTCAGATAAGTTAAGCTCTCTTCCATTTTACTCCTTCACGGGTATCTTCCAGAATGATGCCCTTCTCCAGAAGCTCATTACGGATCTCATCAGCTCTTGCAAAATTCTTTGCTTTTCTTGCGTCCTGACGCTCCTGAATCAGATTCTCAATATCTGCATCCAGCAGTTCTACCTTCTTCTCAGTGATCAGTCCAAGAATATCGCACAGATCCTGGATCATTTTCTTCAAAGCATCCACAAATGCTTTGCTGCTTCCTTCGCCTGCATAGGTATTTGCAAATTTAACCAGATCAAATATAGCTGCAATGGCATCAGCCGTATTGAAGTCATCATCCATAGCCTCATCGAAATTCTCCTGGAATTTCTTAGCCTCTTCCACCTTCAGAGTCTCCTCCTCCGTCAGTTCCTGTGCAGATGCATGCTCAGAGAGGAATTTCAGGTTATCGACAGCAGTCTGGATACGCTCCAGAGCACTTCTGGAAGACTCCATCAGCTCTGCACTGAAATTCAGCGGACTTCTGTAATGTGCATTCAGCATGAAGAAACGAAGCACCTGCAGATCATATTTCTCGCTGATCTCACGAACGGTAAAGAAGTTGCCCAGAGATTTGGACATCTTGCGGTTATCAATGTTCAGGAATGCATTGTGCATCCAGTAATGAGAGAACTCCTTGCCACTGCAAGCCTCGCTCTGTGCGATCTCGTTCTCATGATGTGGGAAGATCAGATCCTCTCCGCCGCCGTGGATGTCAATCTGCTCGCCCAGATATTTCTTGGACATGACAGAGCACTCAATGTGCCAGCCTGGACGACCCTGTCCCCACGGGGACTCCCAGTACGGCTCTCCTTCTTTTTTCGGCTTCCACAACACAAAATCCAGCGGATCTTCCTTCTCATCCTTACCAGATACTAAAAGAGAACGCTTGCCACCTTCCAGTTCATCGATATTTTTATGAGAAAGCTTTCCATACTCAGCAAATTTACGGGTACGATAATAAACCGTTCCATTTACTGCATACGCATAGCCTTTTTCGATCAGTGTGGAGATCATGTCGATCATTCCATCAATCTCCTGAGTTGCCAACGGATGGGTGGTAGCCGGTTTAATATTCATACCAGCCATATCCTTCTTGCACTCTGCAATATATCTCTGGGAGATCTCCTCCGCAGATACGCCCTCTTCATTGGCTTTTTTGATGATCTTGTCATCCACGTCAGTAAAGTTGGATACGAAATTCACATCATATCCCTTTGATTCCAGATAGCGGCGAACCGTGTCAAATACGATCATCGGTCTGGCATTTCCAATATGAATAAAGTTATACACGGTCGGACCGCATACATACATGCGGACCTTACCCTCTTCCAGAGGAACGAAAGCCTCTTTTTTTCTTGTC
>OGJP01000376.1_pt1 | contig 30665 bp, 41 predicted proteins | sample 1572311 | NCBI WGS metagenome assembly OGJP01 (sample SAMEA2582093, study PRJEB24529) | metagenome | biome: Human gut stool | place: China | collected 2011
CGCTACATCACAGGCTCAAAGGTAAGCAACATCATGGCTGCTGATGGCTGTATCATCGAGGGTGAGGTAGAAAATTCCATTCTCTTCCGTGGTGTGAAGATTGAGAAGGGTGCCAAAGTCAAGAACTGTATCCTTATGCAGGACACTGTGGTAGAAAAAGGTGCTGATATTGAATACCTGATAACTGATAAGCAGGTAACGATCACCTCCGGCACTGAGATGAAAGGGACGGACAGCTATCCGGTCTATATCGCCAAATTCAGAACTGTATAGAATACGCTTTTCAAAAATTGTACATAAAGAAGGAGCTGCACGGATGTGCAGCTCCCTTTTTGTTTCTTATATTATTATGTTATGTACACCAGACTCGCAATTCGGTGTTATTTCACTACATCTTAGCCACTTTCTCAAATTCGTCCTGAATCTCTTTGGACGGAACCGGAGTCAGAAGGCTGACGATCACGTTCACAGCCAGACCAACCAGGAATGCTGGAAGGAGTTCGTAAATTCCAAGTGCGCCACCCATGGGACGGATAAGGAATTTCCATACAAATACCATAACTCCACCGCTGACCATACCAGCCAGTGCACCCTGCAGAGTGGAGCGTTTCCAGAACAGTGCCATCAGAACCAGTGGTCCGAAGGAAGCACCGAAGCCTGCCCATGCAAAGGATACGATCTGGAATACAGAGCTGTTCGGATCTCTTGCGATAAATACACCGATCAGAGCAATGATCAGAACGGTAATACGCGCGATCAGCATACCGGTCTTCTCACTCATATCCTTCATAAATACTTCTTTCAGAATATTCTGAGAAGCGCTGGAGGATGCCGCCAGAAGCTGAGAATCTGCGGTTGACATGGTCGCTGCCAGAATACCTGCCAGGATCAGACCTGCTACGATAGCAGCCAGCACACCATGCTGAGAGATCACGCCTGCCACCACGATAATGATGGTCTCCGGATCCTCCAGTGTCGGGATCACGCCGACCTTGGACATTGCATTACCGACAACTCCAATGAAGACTGCAACAAACATGGAGATCACAACCCATACAGTTGCCACTCTTCTGGAAAGCTTCAGCTTCTTTACATCCTCAATTGCCATAAAACGAAGCAGTACATGAGGCATTCCAAAATATCCAAGTCCCCATGCCAGCATGGAGAAGATCGTCAGGACTCCATAAGGTGATGCTGTTCCAGTTGCCGCATCATGGATCTGTGTCAGACTGAAGTATCCTGCCATGGACTGCGCATTGGCCATAACTGCCTCAAAGCTTCCCACTTTCATGATACCAAAACCAAATACCACAATAATCGCCAGTGTCATAACGATACTCTGTACAAAGTCCGTGGTACTTGCTGCCAGAAATCCGCCCAGAGTCGTGTAAGCCACAATAACAATCGCACTGATGATCATAGCCGGAACATAATCAAGACCAAACAGATTTGCAAATAATTTTCCGCAGGCAGCAAAACCGGATGCGGTATAGGGTACAAAGAAAATAATGATCAGAACTGCTGCAATCACAGACAGTGCTCTCTTTTCATCACGATACCGATTAGAAAAGAACAACGGCAGCGTGGTGGAATTGTTACACACATGGGTATAATTACGAAGACGTTTTGCAACCAGGAGCCAGTTTACATAGGTTCCGATGACAAGACCAATGGCTGTCCATGCAGCATCTGCAGTACCTGTCAGGTATGCAACTCCCGGAAGTCCCATAAGAAGCCAGCTGCTCATGTCAGATGCTTCTGCACTCATGGCCGTCACAAACGGGCCTAATTTTCTGCCTCCAAGATAAAAATCGTCGGTAGTCCGGTTCTCCTTTGCCAGAACTGCACCGATGGCTACCATTCCAATCAGATAGACCAGAATTGTCGCCAGCATCAAGATCTGTATAGTACTCATTCTTGTTCTCCCTCACGTTCTATATTTATTTTCTGCAAAAAATACTTTATTTTCGCATATGTCATGCATTCTAGCACAATATAAAACAGGATACAATACAGAGTAAAGTATAGACCTTGTTCTAGTTTTTCGTCTTCATACTTGCGATCATCATCGGAAATTTACACTCTGCCTCTTCTGACAGAGAGTATTCGCCCTTCCGCAGACACCATTCATACAGAAGCGCCCGCTCACACATGGCATAATAGCGCACCAGCTCATTGACCCGCATATCTGCCCGGAGCGTTCCCTGCTCCTGTCCACGGGTGATGATCTTCCGAAGCAGCTTATAATACGTCCTGCCATGATCCAGCAGCGGCCGGTCACCGTGAGTGGTGAGCTGTGTGGAATAAAGCCGGGTCAGAAGCTCCATGTTAATGGTCTCTTCAATCATGGTCAGCAGTTCACGGTTCAGATATAACAGCACCTCGTAACTGTCTGCATCATCCGCAATCGTCGGCTCCAGTTCCTCGTATTTCTCATCCATCATATAGGCAAGAGAACCGAGCAGTGCATCTTTTCCTTCAAAATAATGGTAAAAAGATCCCTTGGAAGTCCCGGACTCTTCAATGATTTCCTCTATGGTCGTGTCCTCGTACCCCTGCTCATAGAACAGTTTCCATGCAGCAGATACGATCTTACTCTTGGTTTTCTTGAGATTTTTCTTAGCCATTCTGAGACTTACCCTTTTGTTTCCGGTTGTATTTCCTTCAGTTTATGAATACAATCCAGCATTGCCTTCAGTGCCTCTTCTTCGTCTTCACCTTCACACTGGATCGTCACTTCTGTTCCCGGGCAGATTGGAAATGCAAGAAGACTCATAAGACTCTTACAGTTTCTCTCATGTTCACCGCTCTGCAGTCTGATGCGGGAACGGAATTTGTTTGCCTGGTCTACCAGCATGCTCGCCGGTCTCAAATGGATTCCTTCTTCATTCTGTACAGTTATATTTTTACTTACCATAATCAGTTTCCCCCTGTCATACAACTCCTAGTATAACATAAACAGAGTGCGTCTGCACGCACTCTGTAGAAGTTTCATATATTGTTAACAATTCTGTCACGGCTTACTGCCTTTTCCTTTCTCTTATTTGATGATCTCAAACAACGGCTTGCATGCCGGGTAGATCTGACGGAACTGCTGATATCTCTCTTCGTATTTTGCTACCAGTTCCGGCTCCGGCTCTACAGTGCCGATGATCTTCACAAGCTTATCTGCTGCCGCTTCCACATTTTCATATTCTCCACAGGCAACAGCTGCCAGCATGGCTCCGCCCAGTGCCGGTCCTTCCTCGCTCTCGATCATATCTACTTTCAGATTCATGACATTTGCAATGATCTTTCTCCACAACGGGCTCTTGGCTCCACCACCACAGATCTTGGTGCGCTCAATCTTGATCCCCAGTGATTTTGCCACCTCCAGAGAATCCCGCAGTGCAAATGCCACACCTTCCAATACTGCCTGCGTCATATCCGCCCGGCTGGTATCCATAGTCATGCCAATGAATGTTCCTCTTGCATTCGGATTATTATGCGGGGAACGCTCGCCCATCAGATACGGCAGAAAATACACATGATTCTCGCCAAGCTTTGTGATAGCTTTCTGCTCCTGGGCATAGTCTTTGGTCCCGATGATCTCATCCATCCACCATTTATTACAGGAAGCTGCACTGAGCATGCATCCCATCAGATGATAATGTCCGTCTGCATGAGCAAACGCATGCAGGGCATTGTGCTTGTCTACGCCAAATTTTTCAGAGGAAATAAAAATCGTTCCGCTGGTTCCCAGAGAAATATTGCACATTCCATCACCAACAGTTCCGGTTCCCACTGCTGCTGCCGCATTGTCTCCGGCTCCGGCTGCCACCTTCACTGTGTGCGGAATTCCAAGCTCGTCTGCAATCGCCGGAAGCACGGTTCCCACGGTCTCATAGGATTCATAGACCTTTGCAAGCTGATTCTCTCTGACTCCGCAGATCTCACACATCTCCTTTGACCAACAGCGGTTCTTCACATCGAAAATCAGCATACCGGATGCATCTGATACATCCGTACAATGTACGCCGGTCAGCCGATAAGCAATATAATCCTTCGGAAGCATGATCTTTGCGATCCGTGCAAAATTCTCTGGTTCCTTATTCTTTACCCACAGAATCTTCGGTGCGGTAAAGCCGGTAAAGGAAATATTCGCTGTGTATTCAGAAAGCTTCTCCTTTCCGATCACATTGTTCAGGTAATCGCATTCTTCATAAGTACGGCCATCGTTCCACAGAAGTGCCGGTCGAATCACCTGATCCTCCTTATCCAGGATCACCAGTCCGTGCATCTGTCCGCCAAAACTGATACCTGCTACCTCTGATCTGTCACAACCATCCAGCAGTTCTTTCAGTCCGTCCATCGTTCCTGCAAACCAGTCCTCCGGATTCTGCTCCGACCAGCCCGGATGTGGAAAATAAATAGGATATTCTCTGGAAACAATCTTCCTGATCTGTCCTTCTCCGTCCATCAGAAGCAATTTAACTGCAGATGTCCCCAGATCCACTCCAATATAAAGCATGTTGTTATAACCCCCTCTTTACTTTTACGCCCTTCCTCGCGTTTTGTTATTATATTACCGTTATCAGACTCTCTTTTCAACCGTTTGTATATAATTTTTACAGAACATTCCATAAAGATCCGGGAGAATCTCTGATTCTCCCGGATCTTTATGATTACACATATTTGTCCTGTATATTCTCTATCCCGCATATGGAATGGATTCAAAATACTGGTCTTCGGTGATGCCGTTGATCTTGTGATAGAATTCAGAGTCACCTTCCGGCTCTGTATAATGGATCTCACCAGATACTTTTCCATCCGTGGTCTCAAACAGAGCGATTCCTGCATCGTTGGTGCCGGTGATGCGGATCTGTGTGCCTGTCTGCAGCGTAGTCTGTCCACCGTTGGCAGATACAGGAAGCTCCCTGGTCACAGTCAGCACACTATACGGATAATTATCCGTATCCACCTGGAAAAATTCCTCATCCGGCACTAATTTACCATCGTCGCCAATGCTGTATGTCATGCTGCACTGATAGCTGCCGAACACATTAACATTTTTCTTAAGCATCAGCATTCCATTTTTGCGGCCGCCGGCAGAGACACTGCCATCACCGAGGAACAGATTATCCTGCTGATCTTTAAGCTTCAGTTTGCCGTCCGTCACTTCATAGAGAAACAGTTCGTAGTCATCGGATGCATGATCTGCAACCAGCAGAACAAACACTCTGCCATCCTCCAGGTAGAGGATCTGGCTGTCACACAGGCGGTCAAAATATTCGGTCTGCTCTTTCTGTTCATTCAATTCAATGGTCAGAGTTCCGCCGCCGTATTCATTTTTCTGATCCATGTAGACGTTGAGGTCACCGTAGTTCACCTGTGCGTTTCCAGAGTCTGTCTGAGCTGCAGCTGCATCACTGTTTTCGGTCTGCTGCACCCCGCCTTCCAGCCTGCTGGTGCGGATCTTTGTGACGGTTTCTTCCATCAACTCCCCATTTCCTGCAGATATGGTCTCCGGCGTAGTATAGTCCGGATTCAGGAAAGAAGCATAAGCACTGTATGGAAGCGGCACGGTCACGGATCCCATGGCAAATGGTCCTACCGCATAAGGATTGAAAATGACCATGATCCCCGACTCATTTAAGTACCAGTTAAATCCATCCTCGCTCTCCCAGATCTGCTCCACCGTATCCTGATAATCTTCAAATAATCCGTCGCCGTAATTTTCCTGCAGATATTTATCAATATCCTTTGTGGCCTGCTGACGGAACGAGGGCATGTCTACCACAATGTCCTGGATCTTCAGTTTCTCACCGGTCATGGTGTCAAAGGTGGTTCCATAATATGCATAATCGCCATGAATCCCACCTGTATAATCATTATTGTAGCTTCTGAGACTGATTACCTGAGAATCTGCGCGCATCACATTATAACTCTGAAAACTACTGTAATAGTAGGAGTACGTACCTAAATCTTCCATACCGGAGACCGTACTCATACTCTCCAAATCATTTTCCGCATATTCCGATGTCTTTTCTGCATTTTCCCAGAATGTGGATGCATCAGCCTCCGACCAGTCATTGATCTTCTGAGCGGCTACGTCATTTCCCGGAATCTCCACCTGGAGCTGCTGTGTCTCCGCATGCATCAGCCACTTAGAGCCATCATCGCTGTGCCAGTCCTTTTGCTGATTCTCCATCTGGATCAGAGGGGCACCGGTTGCTGCCTGTTCGATATTCGCATCCGTCTGTGACCCATCGGTCTGCGTCTCTGTGGTCGCATTTTCTGACTGTTCCTGATCTGCTGCCGTAGCCTGATCTGTACTGGCTGTTGTGTCATTTCCACAACCTGCCAGTGCGGCTGCCATCCATATGGCCATTCCAAGTAATAACATTCGCTTTTTCATACGTTTCCTCCTCTTTTGCATATCGCCATTCCAAGTCATACATGTATCCATCAGGGGTGCATCCATAGTGCATTTTACAAATGCAGCTCTGTGTGCCCGGATCACTGTGTATCCAGTTCGATTTCAATATAATCGCCCAGCGCATGGGGCACTTCCATGCAGATCCACACTTTTCCATCCGCCAGATAAGAATACCCGTAAGGTGCTGTACCGTCTTCTGAGTAATCATAGCCAGCCAATGACTGCGCCAGCGCATCCGGACTGTCATAGATGGCTTCCAGCCGTTCCCGGAAATAATCTGCCAGATCTTCCTTCACATAATAACCGGTGCCTGCAAACATATTTTCTGCAAGCTTTTCCACATCCACATGATCCTTCAGGCGAATGCTCTCACCGGTGTTCAGGTCAATGTTGTAGGTGTATTTGAACGTGTATTCCTCTGGCGTATCCGGTGTATTTACCGTACCGTCCATCAGGATCGATAAAGTGTCCGGAGTCATGGTCTTCACCGTGTAAGTTACACGATAAGTTCCATTGCCCTCCCACTGATCCATGACTGTCTGCTCCGTTGCCAGCATGATCTGGTTCCATTTTTCCTGGATCCGTTCATCCCGGAAACCATCAATCTGCGGGCAGGAGATCTCCAGCCCGTCTCCGGTCAGCTTTTCCTCCCGGATCTGATAAGTTGCCTCCGTATACGGATACATTTCCAAATATTCTTCGTAAATGTTATGACCCGTTTTCAGCACTTTTCCGTCCACTGTCACCAACAGCAGTTCACTCTGGTAACAGTCAAGAAATGTATCTGTCAGACTTCCCATCACAATATATTCACCGGAAGAACCAAGCTTGTTCACGTACTCTTCAAATGCCTGGTTCAGATCCAGCATAACGACCTTGTCCCCACCGTAAGTTCCAAAAGAAATGGAGTTGATCCCTGCATTTTCGTCCATTTCCAACGCCTCTGTCAGCTCCCGCATCACTGTATTTTCTGTGATCTCATTTACATAGACGGTGTGCTGCACAATATTTTCTGCGCTCTCATCTCCACTGTATACATGGAGCCTGATGCCCTCTGGTGTCTCCTCTCCTTCCGGCTTCACAACCTCTTCCACTGGCGTCACGGTCTCCTGCACCTCCGTCAGAAGCTCCGAACCAGAATCCTTTTTCCCACATCCGACCATGCTGATACACAGCACCGCCAGCATCATATATTCTTTCCATTTATTCATATAGGCAATCCCCCGTATCTATAGGATCAGTTCTCTCTGATCCCTGTATGCAACTACCCAAGGTCACGCAGCTTGTATCGTTGCTTCTGTTTATTATATGAATTTCAGGCTTTTATTATAGCAAGAATATATTATATAACTATTACAAACTTCTTAAGTTTTGTGGAAGAGAGGGGGTGAATTTTGTCTCATTTTCATTGACCACATCCCCTCCGAACAGGTACAATAGAATTACCAATCAAAGGAGACTTTAAATGATGTTTCAGAATTTTTATCCGAATAAATTGATCCGCTCAGTCTATGAACTGAACTGGGAAGAATTGTCCAGAACCTATGGCGGCGTGATCTTCGACATTGACAATACACTGGTTCCCCATGGCGCAGCGGCTGACGAGGCGGCGATCCAGCTTTTTGCCCGGATCCACAACCTTGGCATGAAGACCATGCTGGTATCCAACAACGGCGAAGCGCGGGTAAAGCCTTTTGCACAGCAGGTACAGACTGACTACATTTATAAGGCTGGCAAGCCGAAGGTGGAAGGCTACAACAAAGCCATGGCGAAAATGGGAACCGATCCGAAGCACACCCTGTTCATCGGCGACCAGATCTTCACCGATGTGTGGGGAGCCAACCGGGCTGGCATCTACACCATGCTGACCCAGCCTGTTGACAAATCCACCGATGAGATCCAGATCGTGATCAAACGCTGGTTTGAGGAACCTTTCCGAAAGGAGAGATAGAAAATGAAGCTCATCTTTCATATTGATGTCAATTCTGCATTTCTGTCATGGACGGCATGCGGGCTGTTGGAGGAAGGTGGGGTGGATGACTCTGCATCCTGTGCTGACCTCACCCAGAAAAACACCCCTGATCCTGCAAGCGACGCCGCAGTCAACGCCCCGGCCACCACTCTCCCGACCACCGACATCCGTAAGATTGCCTCTGTCATCGGCGGCAGCGAGAAGAGCCGCCACGGAATCGTGCTGGCGAAGAGCACACTTGCCAAACAATATGGGATCGTCACAGGCGAGCCACTCTTTCAGGCCCGGCGCAAATGCCCGGGTCTGGTTGTGGTGCCGCCAAATTACCAGTTATACGTGCGAAAATCCGACCAACTGATCCGCATGCTCCACGAATACACACCGCTGATTCAGCAATACAGCATCGACGAAGCGTGGATGGACATGACCGGCATCCAGGAAACGCAGGCAGATCCGATGGGATTTGCCACAAGGCTCAAGGACCGGATCCACCGGGAACTTGGATTTACGGTAAATATTGGCATCTCTGTCAACCATTTGCTGGCGAAGATGGGCAGCGAGCTTCAGAAACCTGACCGGGTACACACCCTTTTTCCAGAGGAAATCCCGCAGAAAATGTGGCCGCTTCCGGTGGATGAGTTATTTTTTGTAGGAAAAACTACCGCAGCCCATCTGCACAAGCTGGGCATCCACACCATCGGTGAGCTGGCACGGACCGACCCGGGGCTTCTGGAAATGCATCTGAAAAAGCATGGACGTGCCATCTGGAAATACGCCAACGGCGGGGAACTGGATGCGGCAGTGTTCGAGCGCAGATCTTCCAAAAACAAAGGTTATGGAAATGAGACTACACTGCCGGATGACGTGACTGACATGGAAACTGCCTGCCAGGTGATCCTGTCCCTGTGCGAGACCGTTGGTGCAAGACTTCGTCAGGATAATATGAAAATATCGGTAGTCGGCGTGCACTTAAAGGACAATTCTTTCACAGAGAGAAGTCGTCAGACCAGCCTTCGCACTCCAACCAATTCCACAAATCTCATTTATGAAGAAAGCCGACGTCTTTTCCGGGAATTATGGGATGGCAGGCCTCTCCGCCTGATCGGCGTGTTCACTTCCAAGGCAGAACAGTCCGAGTACGAGCAACTGGACCTTTTCCAGACTGCAAGAAATGAAAAACAGGAGAAGCTTGATAAGGCCATTGATCAGATCCGTAAAAAATACGGCGAAGACAGTGTGCGCCGCGCCCGCTTCCTCGACGGCGAAATGAACCATATGGCAGGCGGTCTCAATAAAGAAAAAAGCCGCTATCGGCAGAGGCGGGAGGAAAATAAAGACTGAATTTCTATGCGAAAAACCTTTCTCACGGGTACCATGAATAAATCCATGGTACAGTGAGAAAGGTTTTTTGCAAACGACCATTCATACAATATTTATGCGGTTCAGTTGCAACTTTTTTAACCTCAGACATTAATAGCTTTTTGATATGTTGTGGTTTCATATATGACCTCTTTGCAATTATTTTTCTTAATTACAAGGGCTTTATTCGACAGACACCTTTTATGTACATCTAAGACTGAACCGCTGTCAGTAATGCTGATTCAGAAATGTCATCAACTCCTCTTTTCAATGAACCTGTAATAACACCTTTTTTCAGAATCAGAATTCGATCACATACCTTAGATAAATGATCAAATTCAGAAGAGACAAGAAGTACACCGCTTCCAGAATCAGCAATAGATGCAATGATGTGACAAATACTGTTTTTTGCTTCAACATCAACACCTACCGTAGGATCATCCAGCATCAGGATCTCCGGCTTTAAGAAAATACTTTTTCCAAACACCACTTTCTGCTGATTTCCTCCAGAAAGATTTTTTACTTCCTGATGAATTCCCGTCGATTTGATGTCCAACTGGTCAATCAATTGTTCTGCTTCTTTGTCAGCCTCTTTGTCTTGAATGCAGGTCCATCTACAAAATTTCTTCCATGCTGATATAAAAAAGTTCATTTTTATAGAATGAATTGCTACAATTCCTGATTTTCTACGGTCTTCCGGAATCATAAAGATTCCATTTTCAATGGCCTTCCACGGCTTTTTTCCCGTGACATCTTTTCCATTTAGTGTAACCATTCCCTGTTTAACTTTTTGAAGTCCATAAATACTTTTAATCAGCTCTGTTCTTCCACTTCCCATCAATCCAGCAATTCCCACAACTTCTCCTGGGTAAACATCCAGACAGACTCCATTCACCCGTCCATCTGTACTTTCCAAATTTTCAATTTTAAGAAGCGGATCTGCCTTATAATTAGCAGGATTCTTCCGTTCTACAGCTTTTTCCTGAACTTTTCGCCCCACCATTGCTTCTACCATCATAGGAATCGTCAATTCTGCAACCGGTTTATTCAATGCTACCTGACCATTAAACAGAATCACCGCCTGATCACATACTTCCACGATTTCCTGCATATGGTGAGAAATCAGTATGATTGCAATGCCTTTATCTTTTAGCTTTCCTAAAAAGCCAAATAATAATGCGATTTCTTTCTGCGTAAGAGAAGCTGTTGGTTCATCTAGGATTAATACATATGGATTCTTCAACATTGCCTTTGCAATTTCAACCAGCTGCTGCTTTCCAATTGGAAGATTCTCCACTGTTTCTTTAGGGTCAATATCTTCAATTCCAAGACTTTCAAAAACGTCCTTTGCCCTGCGCAGACATTCATTTTCATCAATGCTCATACCCTTGTGAGGTTCATCGTTTAAGAAAAGATTCTGTACCACTGTCAAAGTAGGAATCAATGATAATTCCTGATATACCATAGAAATACCGTTTTTCTTTGCATCTGCTGCACTTTTTATTTCTACCTTTTTTTCGTCTACCAGTATTTCCCCTGAATCCATTCGGTATACGCCATTTACAATTTTCATCAATGTGGATTTTCCTGCACCATTCCCACCCAGAAGTCCAAGAATCATTCCTTTTTTTACTTCAAAAGAAACTCCCTTGAGTACTTTATTCTCGTAAAATGACTTATAAATATCCTTTAATTCCAGTGCGCTTCCCTGTGTCAGCAATCCGGCCACCCCACGATCTTTCCGTCTGAATCAAAAATACCTTCTACAACTAAATTTCCTGTAGAAATGCCTGAAACAGGTACAACATATGCTCTGGTTACAAATGCCTGGGCACGAAAACCAAACACAACAGTATCTCCCTGCTTTACTTTGTCAGAAGACTCCAATATTCCATAATAATCAATGGCTGCCGGATTGGGTATATCACATGCAACAAGATTTTCTCTTGCATTCTCACCAGTGCTTCCTACACAGGCTTTCACTGTATAATCTGAAAATACAGGATCAATATACATGCCTCCGCCATAGCAGTAGCCACGATTCTCATAAAAATGGCATATTTCTGAAACATAAACCATTGCCGGCTTCTCTGCAAGCTCTTTATATACATGCAATGGTGTTGTGCCAGTCATACCATGTCCTGGTTCAACCTGAGTCACTCCTCTGGATGCCATCTCATCAAACAAATGTGAAGAGGTGGTTCCTGGAGCATTTACTTCTATATTGGTATATCCAGCTTTCTCCAGAGTTTTCTTTGCTCCCAGTAATGTTTCATAATTATGAGTATGCTTCACTGTTACTGATTCTGCATCAAATAACTGTGTCGGAAATGTAGTTATACCGGAAAACTTAATTCCTGGAAGCTGATCCAGCTGTCTTGCGACTTCTACAATTGATTCTGCCGGAAATCCTCCTTCATGCCCTTTATAATAAATATCGCCGGGTGCATAAATTCTGGCCATTACTTTCTGTGTTTTTCCTTCTGGAAGTGCATCTGAAATTGCCTTTGCCTTTTCCATACTATAAACAGTCCAATACTCCGGTTCCATGGCAACTGCTGCTTTTGTCTCTTTTTCCGGAACCTGTACCAGATGACCAAGATGGCCAATCTTCATCCCAGCCTCATGAACTCTTCTCGCATCGGCCATATCCACACATACACAGCCATCTGCACCTGCTTTTTTTAAAGCCTTTGTCACAACTGGATTTCTGCCTATCTGTTTTGTCATAGGATACACTTTCAAACCATTTTCATGGCCTTTTTCGATCATATATTTTGTATTTTCAACGATCATATCAAGATCCAGCACATATGCATTGGATGGTATTTTACCTTCTTGATGAAGTTTCACAGCTGCATCTATCAACTGCGGATTTCTTGCTAGTACTGTATTTAAAAACATAGCAGTCCTCCTTTAATCGTTTTTCTTTTCTCTCAGGCTCAAAGAAACTGCCAAAATAATTACAAGTCCTCTGGCGACCATCTGTGCATTTACACTCAGTCCCAGAAGGAGCAGACCATTATTTAACATTCCAATGACCAAAGATCCAAGGAGGGTACCAAACACAGTACCCTTTCCTCCACTGAAGCTTGTTCCTCCAATTACAACAGCTGCAATAATGTTCATGCTGTCATTCTCACCGTATGTATATCTTGCTCCATGCATACGACCAGCATATAAGATTCCCGCACATGCAGCAGCTGCTCCACAGATTACCATTGACCAGAATTTTACTCTGTCAGTATTGATTCCTGAATATCTTGCAGAGGACTCATTTCCTCCAACTGCCAGTACCGCACGTCCAAATGATGTCTTTTTATATACGTACTGACCAATCAAGGTTAAAATAATCGTCCACAAAAACAGAGTCGGAATAAATCCTATATTTCCAGAACCAAAGTAATGAGTGAATGTATTGTTTGTGACAGATACTGCTTCCAGATTTGTCATGGCTCTTGCTATACCTGTATATACACTACTTGTTCCAAGTGTTACAATAAATGCAGGTATTCTACATTTTGTCAGAATAATACCATTAACTGCTCCAAATACAATTCCAACTCCAAGTCCAACCAGTACCGCTACAATCATAGGTGCTCTCTGAAGCATTAATGCTGTCAAAAGACTGCTTGTTGCTGTAACTCCTCCAGTCGATAAGTCGATCTGTCCTGCTGTTATTGCAAATGTCATACCGATTGCAGCCACAGATATCATTGCTGTCTGTCTAAGAATATTCAATAGATTACTTGCCGTCATAAACTTTCCAGGCAGTAAAATCGAAAATCCTATCAGCACAATAAAGAAGCTGATATATACGATAAATTTACTAAGGTTAATCTTCTTCATTGTCGCAAGCTCCCTTTATTTTTTACCAAGTGCTTTCAGAACATCATCACTTGGCTCGCAATCCATTGCTGATAACCAGCATTCTTCAATATTTTCCTTTGTCATACGAATGCTGTCGCTGACTACATAAGTAGGAGTCTCTTCACCCAGGATGCTAAGTGCTGCAAGTTTTACCATTGTTCCACCGATCTGATAGGGCATATCTGCAGATTTTCCATATACAATTCCGCCATTTGCCATCTCAAGATCATTATTTCCACCAAGATCAATCGTAACAAGCTTCGCATCACTTCCTGCGGAACGAATTTCTGCTACAACAGGTTCTGCTGCCACATCCCATGACACATAGATTGCATCAAGATCAGGATTCTGGGTCAGCATTGCAGATGCTACTTCTCCCGTTGCACTTTCTTCTGCAAACCCCATCATGCTGGCAATCTCAATATCAGGATAATCTTCAAGTATCGAACGTACAAACTGATTATCTCTGTTGTTTGTTACTGTATAATCTGCTTCATAATAAATAATTCCAATTTTTCCAGATCCGCCAATTGCTTCTGAAATCAGATCTGCGCAGGTTCTACCCATTCCATACTGGTCACCTGTACATACTGCTACATACTGATCACCGCCAACATAATCATTTACAGAGTTATCTGCAAATACAATCTTTGTTCCCTGCTCAACTGCCGGCATATAAGCTGCTGTTCCGCTGGATGGATCCACTGGCAATGTCAGGATAATGTCCGGTTGCAGTGATAATGCAGTTTCAATCTGTGTTGCCTGTAATGCCGGGTCAAACTCTGCGTCAGCTGTTGTTGCAATTTTAATGCCCATTTTATCACACTCAGCTTTTGCACCTTCAGACATACCATTATACCATTCTCCTGCACCCGCCCACAGCATTGCAAGAGACAGATCCATATCTTTGATTGCCTGATACTGTTCATCTGAAAGTTCGATGTCAGTTGCCGGAACTGCATCTTCTCCATTGGGTCCTTTTGCAAATGTCCCGAACTCATTGTCATAATTTGGAATCATTGTAAGATATTTACTGGTCTCTTTTGATCCGGATCCCTGTGCTTCTGTGCTTACTTCTGTGCTCTCCCCCGTGCTCACATCAGTTCCTGCACTCTGACAACCTGTAAGTGTCAGCCCTGCCGCCATCATTAATGTTGCTGCTAAATACATCTTTTTCATTTTGTTTCCTCCAATCTTATATATCATTTTAGCGTTACCCCACTCAACCCAATCATTTTGGATACGCTCTGAGTGCAAATGTAAGACCTTCCTCTGCCGGTGATTTTTCCGGACATTTAAAACAGATTCCATCGTCTTTTATATTCTCTTTTACATATTGTTTTACTTTCGCTGCGAATATCTCGTTTCTGAATAAGCCACCAACCAGAACAACGATTGTTGATTCTTTAAAACTTGCTTTTTCATACACTATACAGATTTGTTTTGCCAAGCTTGCTGCTGCTTCTTCTATAATGTTCATACATTTCTCATCCTGCGACGCATATTTGAGAACAAGTACTGCAAGTGATGCTACTTCTGTAATACTCAGAGATGCCAGCGTCCACTGTAATTCCTGATCCGGTCTTTTCAAGTGTGCCGCAATTTCATCATATATTCTATGGTCGGTATCTTTCTCCCCATCCAACCAGCTGATCATCTGTTTGAGTAATTCAGCTCCGATCCAGTAGCCTGAACCCTGATCTGACAACGGAGATCCCCATCCTCCTACTCTTGCGATCAATCCATCCTTATTGTATGCACATGCAATTGATCCTGTTCCTGCTACTACACAGATTCCTGAATCACCTGCCAGCGCTCGAAAAACAATTTCGGTATCATTACATATATAAATCTTTTCTTCTGAGATTTCTGTCTGTTTCATGATTGACTTATATACTTCTACATCTTCCTTTGTATCGCACCCTGACAACCCCATAACTACACCTGCAACATCTGACTCTCTACAATTCAGAGTTTTCATCAAATTTTTAAATGCTTCCTGCAGATTTTCTGACACTTGTTTCAAATTAGAAGATTTGTAATTTGATAATGCAAATGAACGATCATACAGTTTTTGCCCTTCTATATTACAGGCACAAAACTGTGTTTTTGTTCCGCCTCCATCTACAGATATCCATACTTTTCCATTTTCCTCCATACCATCACCTTTATCTGTTTTCTACTGCATCCAATAACCAGCACTTTTTATGAATTCCATCCAGACACATACTGATCAGACCACTTACTCCATAGCTATCATCTCCAGTCAATATGATTTCCGGATAGGAATATTCTGGAATATATTCCTTCACCCTCTCTTTAATCACCTCCATTAATCCACTGTCAAAATCATTTCCATATAAAATAATTGCCTCTGGATTTATAATCGTTGTGCAATGAATGATCGCATTAGAAATCTCTTCTGCAAACAACATTTTTGCTTTTTCTGCATGTTCTCCATGCATTTTTTTTCGAAGATCAGTCAACCTGGCTTCCAGATTTCCTTTTCCATCCGCTACAGGCATATAAGCGAATTCACCTGCGAAGCTTGTATTTCCCTTATATAACTGTCCATTTATCATTTTCCCAGTTATGAATTTTATTTTTATAACATCCAACAGTCATTAATTTGACATCATTTTCTACAAAAACAGGAAGCTGATAGCGACATTTCAAAAGCTTTTCCAGATTCACACCTTCAAATTCTTTCATCACCGGAATTCCGGTAATGTCACCATTTTTCATAACAATTCCTGGAATTCCAATTCCAATTGCCTTTACACGATCTGTTTCCCCAATCAAATCATCCAAAAGATCGTATAAAATCTGCACTTGATTAATTTCTCTGGACTCTTCTGCAGACCGTTCAATTCGGTATAAAATCTCACCTAAAATATTTGTAGCTGCTCCTAACCATTTACCTTCCAAATAATATGCTGTAATAATTGTTCCAAACTTGCCATCGACAATATAAGTTTTAGCTTTCCTTCCAGCTCCTGTTGCATTTTGCACAGATGACTCTTTCGCATATCCTTCTTCTACCAGTTCATCAACAATTTTATTTACTGTTGGAAGACTTAATTTTGTGAGCTGGACTAGATCCGGTTTGGAAACCGGTCCGTTTTCTAATATGAGCTGTTGGATCAAACTGCTGTTGTACCATTTAAGCACCTGTGGCTGTCCAGCTTTCTGCATATATTTTTCCTCCACTGTTTATTAATAAATAAACTTTATTTATTAATCATAATACACTTAATACATATTTGTGTCAATTGTATGATTTGCAGATAGTCTCTTTATATTTTTATGCGTTATGCACAAAAAGTGTCTGATGAACAAATCAGACACTTTTTATATGCTTCTATTTTATATGGTTATTTCTGCTCCGCCTTTACTTCTTCCATAATTGCTTTGAATGCCGGCATGGAATCCACGATGGTCTTCTCTGCCACGCAGTAGGAGATTCTCACATATCCCGGGCAGCCAAAGCTGTCGCTTGGAACTACCAGCACATCATGCTTTTTCGCTCTCTCAGAAAACGCGTTGGCATCTGGTTCTGGTGATTTCACAAACAGATAAAAGGCTCCCTGTGGTCGCACACACTCATATCCAAGCTCTGTCAGTCCATTGTAGAGAAGATCTCTGTTCCTTGCATAGGCTGCAATATCACTTGGCACATCAGCACACATGGCTGCCACACGCTGGAACAGCACTGGTGCACACACAAACCCCAGTGCACGTCCTGCACCATTGACTGCTGCCATCACACGTTTTGAATCTTCCATCTCATCGGGCACGATAATGTAACCGATACGCTCTCCCGGAAGAGACAGAGATTTACTATAGGAATAGCAGACAAAGGTATTCTCATAATAGTTCGGCACATAGGGCACTTCCACTCCCTCATACACGATCTCCCGATATGGCTCGTCAGCAATCAGATAGATAGCATGTCCATACTCTTTTTCTTTTCTGCGGAGGACATCTGCCAGCTTCTGGATCGTCTCTGCAGAATAGACAACGCCACTTGGATTATTGGGGGAATTGATAATGATTCCCTTGGTCTTTGGGCTTAACAGCTCCTCAAATGCATCAAAATCAATCTGAAAGCTCTCTGTATCAGCCGGATTGATCAGCAATTTTGCCTTTGCATTTTCTACCCATACAGTGTACTCCGGGAAAAATGGAGCAAAGGTGATAAATTCATCGCCAGGGTTCGTCACCGCATTGATACAGATGCTCAGGGAAGCTGCTGCTCCAACGGTCATGTAAAAATTTGCACCTGTAAAATGTGTGCCAAACCGACGGTTTACTGACTGTGCCAGTGTCTCTTTTACTCCTGGATCACCTGATGCCGGGGAATATCCGTGCAGCACTTCTGCCGGCTCTTCCAACAGCTTTGCAATGGCATCTTTTACCTGATGCGGTGCAGGAATACTTGGATTTCCCAGACTGAAGTCATAGACCTTATCCGCTCCTACTACTTTTTTCCGTTCCAAACCATAGGAAAATAATTCTCTGATCACAGAGCTTTTACTTCCCAATCCATACATTACCTCATTTATCACTGATCCAGCTCCTCCTCATGATCGCAATCAGAATCACAGTCGCAGTCACAATCCATACCATATGACATCATATTTTCACGGGAAGATACTCTCTTCTTCACGCGTTCTTTTTCAACTGCTTCAGAGATCATCTCTTTTACATCTCTGGATTTCTTTATATTTTTAATCTCAAGCTTTGGCATGGATTTATCCATAGTGTCACATTTGATGGTGCCAAGACCAAAGATACGCTGCATGAACGATCTTTCCAATGTCAGATCCAGGATTCGGTACAGACGGATCTCATCCTCTCTGGTAGATAACATTCCTGCTTCTACAATAAATTTTTCATCTGTACAGATGTATTTCGTGAAACTCAAAGGTAAGCCAAAAAATAAACTTCTCTTCTTATCAGTCCAAATCGTTGCCATACATCGGTCCTCCTTTTCTCTTCGTGCTTTTCCAGTTTATCGCATCAAATTATTTATATTATTATACATCCTTTTACTTAAAATGAAAACTGCCGCTTTCTGATTTTACTCATGAAAACGACAGTTTCCTTTCTGCGATACTCCCGTCAAAGTTATAGAACGTTAGAATCGAGCGCCGCAAGGCACGCAAACAAAAATCCCGCAGAATTGCTTCTGCGGGATCTCAAATACTCGGATGAACTTATACCAGCTCAAGAAGTACTTCCATTGCTCCGTCACCTTTTCTCTGTCCGATCTTTACGATACGGGTATATCCACCGTTACGGGTAGCATATTTCGGTGCGATCTCATCAAAGATCTTAGCAACCATGTCTACTTCTTTTGCTTTCTTCTTGCCCTCTTCTACAGTTTTTACTGTGTAGAGGACTTTCATCATTTCTCTTCTTGCATGAAGTCTGGACGGAAGATCTTTTTTGATCTCTTTCTCTACTTCATCATATACGGTAACTTTCTTGCCGTCTTTTACTTCTTTTACTCTCTTACCGTCTTTGTCTTTACGAGCAACTTTAGCGGTAACTTTAACGGTCTCGAAGTTATCTTTCTCTTTTACACCAAGAGCGATCAGGCCTTCAGCGACTTTACGGATCTCTTTAGCCTTAGCTTCGGTAGTAACGATCTTGCCATTTGCCAGAAGTGCAGTTACCTGTCCTCTGATCAGTGCTTTTCTCTGTGCAGAAGTTCTGCTGAGTTTTCTATATTTTGCCATTTTTCATTTCCTCCATTTTCGTTGCGCCCCTGTACACGCATCATCGGACTTATTGTCCAGGGGTCTGGCTGTCAACTTACAGATATCTACCTGCGCCGTGCATCTTTGGACTTATCGGCGCAGGCAGTTTATAGTTCTTATTCCTCGCTCTGGTTCAGTTCCAGACCAAGCTCTTTGAGTTTTGCAAGGACTTCCTCCAGGGACTTACGACCAAGGTTACGAACCTTCATCATGTCATCAGATGTCCGGTTGCACAGCTCCTCAACGGTATTGATTCCAGCTCTCTTCAGACAGTTATAAGAACGAACGGATAACTCCAGTTCGTCAATATTCATCTCAAGAACTTTCTCCTTCTCATCGCTCTCAGTCTCTACCATGATCTCTGCAGATTTGGCATTCTCTGATAAATCAATGAACAGGCTCAAATGCTCGCTCAGAACTTTCGCTGCCAGGCTGACAGCTTCGTCCGGAGCCAGGGTTCCGTTGGTGTATACGTCCAGAGTCAGTTTATCGTAATCGGTAATCTGACCCACACGGGTATTCTCAACTTTCAGATTCACACGCTCTACCGGAGTATAGATAGAATCTACTGCAATCACACCGATCGGCAGCTCTTCATTCTTATTCTTATCGGAGCTTACATATCCGCGACCTTTGGTAATGGTCAGTTCCATGTAAAGCTTGCTGTCTGCGCCACCGTTCAGATGTGCAATCACCACTTCCGGATTGAGAATCTCGATATCCGGATCGCACTGAATATCAGCTGCGGTTACAACACCCTCGCCCTCAAAATCAATGTAAGCAACTTTCGCTTCTTCAGAATCGCTGTTGTTCTTGATTGCGAGACTCTTGATATTCATGATGATTTCCGTCACATCTTCTTTTACACCCGGGATGGAGCTGAATTCGTGAAGTACACCATCAATCTTTACCTGACTTACAGCAGCTCCCGGTAAAGAGGAAAGCATAATTCTTCTAAGGGAATTGCCAAGCGTTGTGCCATAGCCTCTTTCCAATGGTTCCACTACGAATTTGCCGTATTTTTTATCTTCTGAAATCTCTGCAATTTCAATCTTGGGTTTATTAAATACTACCACTAAAAAGCCCCTCCTGTTCTGTGTTGGGTGATATCATTTCCGGTTCCTAATTATTTAGAATAGAGCTCGACGATAAGCATCTCGTTTACCGGTACGTCGATCATCTCTCTGGTCGGAAGCTCTTTCACAACACCTTTCAGGTTCTCCTGATCGGACTCAAGCCATTCCGGAACAAGTCTTCCAGCAGTGGACTCAAGGATTGCTTTGTAACGATCAGAGCTCTTGCAGCTTTCTTTGATCTCTACGGTATCTCCGGCTTTTACAAGATAAGACGGGATGTTTACCTGTTTTCCGTTAACCAGTACATGTTTGTGGTCAACGATCTGTCTAGCTTCCTGACGGGTACGTGCAAATCCAAGACGGAAGATCACGTTGTCCAGTCTGGTCTCAAGCATGATCATAAGGTTTGCACCAGTCATACCTTTCATACGATCAGCTTTTTTGTAATAATTACGGAACGGCTTCTCCAGCACGCCGTAGATGAATTTTGCTTTCTGTTTCTCTCTCAGCTGAAGTCCGTACTCGGAAATCTTCTTGTTAGCTCTCTGAGAATTTCTGTTGGATTTTTTATCAATTCCTAAATATACCGGGTCCAGACCTAAAGACCGGCATCTTTTAAGCACAGGTGTTCTGTTTACTGCCATCTCTCATACCCTCCTGATTAAACTCTTCTACGTTTTGGCGGCCGGCATCCGTTATGCGGTACCGGTGTAACATCGGTAATACTGATAACTTCAAGACCGCATGCCTGCAGGGCACGGATTGCAGCTTCACGTCCTGATCCCGGTCCTTTTACGAATACATCTACAGTCTTAAGTCCATGAATGAGGGCTGCTTTGGTTGCAGTCTCTGCTGCCATCTGAGCAGCATACGGAGTAGATTTCCTTGAACCTCTAAATCCAAGACCACCAGCACTTGCCCAGCTCAGAGCGTTTCCTTCTGCATCAGTCAGGGTAACGATCGTATTGTTAAAAGATGACTGGATATGTGCCTGTCCACGTTCAACGTTTTTCTTAACACGCTTTTTTGTCACTTTTTTGGTAACTTTAGCCATTTCTAAACTAACCTACTTTCTTTTACTTTCTATTGATTATCTGGTTACTTATTTCTTCTTGTTAGCAACAGTCTTCTTCGGACCCTTTCTGGTTCTTGCATTGGTCTTAGTTTTCTGACCACGAACCGGAAGGCTCTTTCTATGACGAACGCCTCTGTAGCATCCGATCTCCTGAAGTCTCTTGATGTCCATTGCGATCTGTCTTCTCAGATCACCCTCTACAGTCTGGGTTTCATCGATAACAGCACTGATTTTCTTAACATCCTCATCTGTCAGATCTCTGACACGGGTATCCGGGTTTACCCCAGCAGCAGCCAGGATACGATTGGAACTTGTTCTACCGATTCCGTAGATATAAGTCAGACCAATCTCAACACGTTTTTCTCTTGGTAAGTCTACACCAGAAATACGAGCCATTTGATTATTCCTCCATTTAAATAAAGAATTGGGTTCCGGGCGTTTTTTAATAGGTGCCCGCTGACACTTTCCTAAATGAGACACGCAAGTTCGCGCGTCCAGCCGGGTATCTGCCCGACCTTTCAGATACTCTGCATACGCATTTCTCCGTTTTAAGCAATATCATTGTGAATAATCCTGGTCAAATCTATTTTGTATAATCACTGACGCTTATCGGTCAGTGCAGCCGCACAAAAAAATTTTCACAAGAATCACAGTTTGCGGAAATTAGCCCTGACGCTGTTTATGCTTCGGATTCTCGCAAATTACTCTGATACTACCTTTTCTCTTGATGATTTTGCATTTCTCGCAAATGGGTTTTACAGATGATCTTACTTTCATCGTAAAAATCCTCCTTTCACATCTTGTGTTCTCCTGCCTCTCATACAACTGGGTTTTGAAGTATAAAATTCGGAAAACAAGGCATTTCTTGTTACCGATCCCAACGAAAAAAGCGCACAAAAACAGGCGCACAATCCCCGTAGAGACCATACGCCTTATATAGTAGCATACGAACCTGCAAAATGCAAGTACTTTTTATACTATTTCTTCTATTTGTCTCTCCAGATAATACGTCCTTTGGACAGATCGTACGGAGACAGTTCGATGGTAACTTTATCACCCGGAAGGATACGAATGAAGTTCATCCGCAGCTTACCGCTGATGTGAGCAAGCACCTTGTGGCCATTTTCCAGTTCAACCTGGAACATTGCGTTCGGAAGCTTCTCAATAACTGTACCTTCGATCTCAATTACATCTGCTTTTGACATGTTTTTCCTCCTGTCAGTTTTTACTGTCTGATTGAATTGCCTGAATGATCATCTCATCGGAAAGTGTTTCCCCACTCTCCAGCATTTTCTTTACAGGTTCCGGAATCCTATGGATCACCTGTATATGTTTCTTCTTCTTTTTCTTGGGTTTCTCCATGGTCCGGTTTCTTCCATCCACTAACCATACATATTCCTCATCCTGTCGGATAATGATGTACAGTCTGTCCTTTTCGTGTCCGGCCAGGCTTCTGACCAGCATACCTGTCTCTGTTCTTACCATATAATAGTTCCCTTATGCGTGCTGCAGAGTCAGGATCTCCGGTTCTCCATCTGTGATGAGAATCGTATTTTCATAATGGGCAGCCAGAGAATGGTCTTCTGAGATCACCGTCCATTCATCATCCAGCCAGCGTACTTTCCAGGTCCCCATGTTCACCATAGGCTCGATTGCAAGAGTCATACCCGGTACCAGAATGATGCCCCGTCTCTTCTGACGGAAATTCGGGATCTGCGGATCTTCATGAAGTTCGGTTCCGATTCCATGTCCTACAAGGTCCTGCACGATTCCATAGCCAAAACCGCTTACATAGTCATCAATGGCAGCCGAAATGTCAAATAAATGATTCCCGGCCTTTGCCTGTTTGATTCCTTCAAAAAAGCTCTGCTTTGTTACATCCAGAAGTTTCTGTGCTTCCGGACTGATCTGACCAACCGCATGTGTCCTGGCCGCGTCAGAATGATATCCTTTGTAGATCAGTCCTGCATCCAGGCTCACAATGTCGCCTTCTTTCAGGATATGGTCTCTCTTCGGGATACCGTGAACAACCTCTTCGTTCACAGATACACAGATGGATGCTGGAAAACCACCGTAATGCAGGAAATTCGGCTTGCAGCCAAGTTCCCGGATCACTTTATCGCCCTTTTCATTGATCTCCATGGTGGAGATACCCGGACGAATGATCTTTGCCATCTCATCATGTACAATTTCCAGTCGTCTGCCAGCCTCGCGCATCAGTTCGATCTCTTTTGCAGATTTTACTGTAACAGCCATAATCCCTATGCTCCTAAGATCTCAACGATTGCCTTGAACACATCTCCCATGTCCATGGTTCCGTCTACTTCTTTCAGAATACCTTTTTTTGTGTAGTAGTCGATGAGCGGCTGAGTCTGCTCATGATAAACGCCAAGTCTTTTCTGAACAGTCTCCGGCTTATCATCATCACGAAGGATCAGCTCTGCACCACAGTTGTCACAAATGCCTTCTTTTTTCGGTGCTGCATATACCAGATGATAGGTAGCTCCACAGCCTACGCATGCACGACGTCCGCCCATACGTTTTACAATGTTCTCATCCGGAACTTCTATGTTGATTGCATAATCAACAGCCTCTCCTAATCTGGAAAGTGCTGCGTCCAGGCTCTCTGCCTGCGGGATCGTACGTGGAAAACCATCAAGGATATAGCCTTTCTTGCAGTCATCCTGCTGTACACGGTCTACGACCAGATCGCATACCAGCTCATCCGGAACCAGAAGTCCCTGATCCATATATGTTTTTGCTTTCTTTCCAAGTTCCGTTCCGTTTTTGATATTTGCACGGAAAATATCTCCGGTAGAGATGTGCGGAATCTGATATTTCTCAGCAATCTTCTTTGCCTGAGTTCCTTTTCCAGCTCCAGGAGCACCTAACATAATGATTTTCATCTTTTTATCTCCTATTTTATCCATAAATTGTCCATGTAATCACAAAAGCCTGTACGGAGTACCCCACAGGGAGTTCCATACAGGCTTACAATCAATCGTTCAGGAATCCTTTATAGTAACGTACCAGCATCTGGGACTCGATCTGTTTGAGAGTCTCAAGAACAACACCTACAATAATGATGATAGATGTTCCTCCGAAGGATACGTTAGCACCAAACATTCCGTTGAAGAAGATCGGAATCACACACACGATGATCAGCCCAACTGCACCGATAAATACGATGTAGTTCAGAATCCTGCTAAGATATTCTGTGGTAGGCTTACCCGGTCGAATTCCTGGAATGAAGCCACCCTGGCGTTTCATATTATTGGAAATCTCAATCGGGTTAAACGTGATCGACGTATAAAAATACGCAAAGAATACGACAAGCACAATGTACAGCACCAGACCAAGTGAATAAATCGGTCTGCTGGGGTCACACCAGCTGGACTGGCTCAAACCCGTCATAATCTTGGATCCGATTCCGGTTCCGCCTGTTTTTCCAAGAAGTGATGCAATCACATTCGGGAAACTCATCAGCGATGACGCAAAGATCACCGGGATAACTCCGGCAGTATTTACCTTTAACGGAATGTTTGTGGACTGTCCGCCCACCATCTTGCGTCCCTGCATTTTCTTTGCATACTGCACCGGAATTCTCCGTTCGCCATCCTGCAGGAAAATAACGAATACAACCGTCACCAAAACAACTGCTATGATAACAACTGCTGCAACAACCGCATTCAGAATCGTCTGACCCTTCATGAACTGATCAAACAGTGTCACGAAGTCGTCCGGAATTCTGGATACAATGTTGATTAAAAGTACGATGGAAATACCATTTCCAACGCCATGCTCTGTAATCTCTTCACCGATCCACATCAAAAATGCACTTCCAGCAGTCATAGCTGCAATAACCACGATCTTATTCGGGATCGTATTGGCTGCAAGAAGTCCTCTGCTGCCGAATCCAACTGTCATTGCAATACTCTCGATCAGAGCAAGTGCAACAGTCAGATAACGGGATATGGTCTGAATCTTCTTTCTTCCGTCCTCACCATCTTTCTGCATCTCTTCCAGCTTCGGGATTGCAATCGTCAGAAGCTGAACGATAATGGAGGAAGTGATGTAGGGGGTAATGCCCAGAGCAAATAATGACATACTGGTGAACGAGCCACCGGTAAATGCGTCAAAGAAATTGAACGCATCACCGGTCTGCTGCGCAAACCATGCCTGGAAATAATCTCTGTTAGCACCCGGAATAGGAAGCTGAGAACCGAATCGAACAACGACCAGCATCAAAAATGTGAAGATCAGTTTCTTTCGAATATCCTCAATTTTCAGTGCATTCCGTAATGTTTTAAACATTAGATCACCTCGGCTTTTCCACCCAGCGCTTCAATTTTAGCAGCTGCACTTGCGGAAAATGCATTTGCCTGAACAGTCAGTTTCTTGGTCAGCTCGCCGCATCCCAGAACTTTAACGCCATCCTTCGGGTTCTTAACAACGCCTGCAGCGATCAGAGTCTCAATAGAAACTACGCTGTCATTCTCGAATCTTTCCAGAGCACTCAGATTGATCGCAACGATCTCTTTGCTGTTACGATTTGTGAATCCTCTCTTCGGAAGTCTTCTGTATAACGGCATCTGACCACCCTCGAAGCCCGGTCTCGGAGCTCCGGAACGAGCTTTCTGACCTTTGTGGCCTTTACCAGCAGTCTTACCGTTTCCTGAACCGTGTCCACGGCCTCTTCTGAAGTTGTCGCTCTGCTTGGAGCCCTCAGCGTACTGTAAATTCGATAAGTCCATTGTGGCACCTCCTTACCTGTATATGATTAGATTTCTTCTACTTTTACTAAATGTCTTACGTGCCAGATCATACCACGAACTGCTTCGTTGTCCGGCATTTCAACAGTTTTGTTAAGCTTTTTCAGTCCGAGCGCCTCAACAGTAGCTTTCTGCTTCGGGATCGCTCCGATCGGAGATTTCACCAACGTGATTTTTAATTTCTCTGCCATGTTCGTTCTCCTCCTTACGCCATGATCTCATCCACGGATTTGCCACGTTTCTTAGCAACATCTTCCGGGGAAACCAGACCTGCAAGGCCTGCGATCGTTGCAAGTACAACGTTCTGCTTATTGTTGGAGCCCAGAGACTTGGTACGGATATTTTTGATTCCAGCAAGCTCTACAACGGCACGAGCCGGGCCTCCGGCGATGATACCGGTACCTTCCGGGGATTTCTTGAGCAGTACGGAAGCACTTCCGAATTTGCCCAGGTTATCGTGCGGGATACTATTGTTTTCGTCTCTAACAACGGTTACCAGCTTCTTGGTTGCGTCCTCTTTGCCCTTACGGATTGCTTCCGGGATTTCTTTTGCTTTTCCAAGACCAACACCTACATGGCCATTCATGTCGCCAACTACCACAAGAGCAGTAAAACGCATGGTGTTGCCACCTTTGGTGACCTTGGTTACACGTTTGATGGACACAACTTTATCAGTTAATTCTAACTGACTTGCATCAATGATTTCATGTCTCATGTGTCTTTCCTTCCTTTCCTAGAATTCCAATCCTGCTTCGCGAGCTGCCTCAGCCAGAGCTGCGATCTTACCCTGATAAATGAATCCTCCACGGTCAAATACAACCTCTTTGATTCCTTTTTCCAGAGCTTTCTCTGCAATTACCTTACCCAGGTATGCTGCTGCATCCACGTTGTTGGTTTTCTCCAGCTCAGCTTTCACATCCTTCTGAAGGGTGGAAGCAGATACCAGAGTGTTTCCTACAGTGTCATCAATGATCTGAGCATACATATGATTGTTGCTTCTGAACACTGCCAGACGCGGTCTCTCTGCAGTTCCGCTGATATGGTTACGCAATCTGTAATGTTTCTTAGCGCGAACTTCGCTTCTTGATTTCTTACTAACCATCTTTACACTCTCCTTATTTATTTCTTACCGGTCTTACCAACTTTACGTCCGATGACTTCGGTCTCATACTTGATTCCCTTGCCCTTATACGGCTCAGGTCTTCTCTTGTCACGGATCTCGGCTGCATACTGTCCAACCTTCTCCTTGTCGATTCCTTTTACGGTGATCTTGTTGCCATCTACAACAGCCTCAAGACCTTCCGGATCAGTCATCTCAACCGGATGGGAATAACCCAGGTTCAGAGTCAGCTTGTTGCCGGATTTGGAACAACGATAGCCGACACCGTTTACTTCCAGCACTTTCTCATAACCAGTGTGTACACCAGTTACCATGTTGGAAATCAGGGTTCTTGTCAAACCGTGTAAAGATTTCATTTTCTTCAGATCGTTCGGTCTGGTCACTACTACATGGCCATCCTCAACTTTAATGCTCATTTCTGCGGGAAGTACTCTCTCAAGAGTTCCCTTCGGACCTTTTACAGTCACTTTGTTTCCCTCGGCAACAGTTACTGTTACACCTTCCGGGATTGCTACCGGTAATCTTCCGATACGGGACATAATAAAATCCTCCTTACTTAGATTTTCGGAAGGAGCACCTGGGCTCCTTCTGTTTTCAGTGAGTTTCTAATGAAGTACTTTCGTACTACCAAACGAATGCAAGAACCTCTCCACCTACGTTAAGTTCTCTTGCCTTCTTGTCGGTCATAACACCTTTGTTGGTAGAAACAATAGCGATTCCCAGTCCACCAAGTACTTTCGGCATGTTCTCTTTGCTAGCATATACACGCAGACCCGGTTTGGAAATGCGCTTCAGACCAGCGATGATCTTGTCATTCTTATCTTTGCCATACTTCAGAGTCATATGAATATCTTTGAAGTTGCCATTGTCTACCAGATCATATTTTGCAATATAACCTTCGTCAACCAGGATGTTTGCGATAGCAATTTTCATCTTGGATGCCGGTACATCTACTGTATCATGCTTTGCAGTGTTTGCGTTACGAATTCTTGTAAGCATATCTGCGATCGGATCATTCGTTGTCATTTTATATAGCCTCCTTCCTTACCAGCTTGCTTTCTTCACGCCCGGGATCTGGCCTGCATAAGCCAGCTCACGGAAACAAATTCTGCAGATTCCGTATTTTCTTAAATATGCATGCGGACGGCCACAGATTCTGCAGCGGCTATATTCTCTGGTAGAGAATTTCTGTTTACGCTGCTGTTTGATTTTCATCGATGTCTTAGCCATGAAATTCCCTCCTATCTTGCGAATGGCATATTGAATAAGCTTAACAGATGACGAGCTTCCTCATCAGTCTTAGCGGTAGTAACGAAGATGATATCCATACCTCTTACTTTGTCCACTTTATCATATTCAATTTCCGGGAAGATCAACTGCTCTTTAATTCCAAGTGCGTAGTTTCCTCTACCGTCAAATGCGTTCGGGTTTACACCACGGAAGTCACGCACACGCGGGAGTGCCAGGTTTACCAGACGATCTACGAACTCGTACATTTTCTCACCACGAAGGGTTACTTTACAACCGATCGGCATACCCTCACGGATTTTGAAGTTTGCAACGGAGTTCTTTGCTCTGGTAAGAACTACTTTCTGTCCAGCGATGGTCTCCAGATCTTTCACTGCAGAATCCAGAACTTTAGCGTTCTCTTTTGCCTCGCCGACACCCATGTTGATAACAACTTTGTCAAGCTTCGGCACTTCCATAATGTTTTTATATCCAAATTTTTTGATCATAGCATCTACGATCTCATTTTTGTACTGCTCACTGAGTCTACTCAACTTCTCCAGACCTCCTCTCTTCAAATATTAGTCGATAACTTTACCGGTTGCCTTAGCAACGCGGACTTTCTTGTCTCCATCCATCTTATAACCGATACGTGAAACTTTTCCTTCGCTTACGAACATTACGTTAGAAGCGCTGATCGGTCCTTCCTGATGAACGATTCCGCCCTGCTGATTCTGAGCTGACGGTTTCGTGTGTTTTGTGATCATGTTTACGCCTTCAACCAGAACAGTGTTGTTCTTGTGGTTTACTGCGATAACTTTTCCCTCGGTACCTTTATCAGCACCAGCAATAACTTTTACGGTATCGCCTTTTTTAATTTTCATAGTAGCCATTCCGATACCTCCTATAATACTTCCGGAGCAAGGGATACGATCTTCATGAACTGTTTCTCACGAAGCTCTCTAGCTACCGGTCCAAAGATACGGGTTCCTCTCGGGTTCTTATCCTCTTTGATGATTACTGCTGCGTTCTCATCAAATTTGATATAAGAACCGTCTTTGCGGCGAGCACCTTTTACGGTACGAACCACAACTGCTTTAACTACATCACCCTTCTTTACAACTCCGCCGGGTGTTGCATCTTTAACGCTGGCAACGATTACATCGCCGATGTTTGCATATCTTCTTGTAGAGCCGCCCATAACGCGGATGCAGAGCAATTCTTTTGCACCGGTGTTATCAGCAACTTTGAGTCTTGTTTCCTGCTGTACCAATTTCTACATCCTCCTTATCTGGCTTTTTCAACAATGCTAACCAGTCTCCATCTCTTGTCCTTAGACAGCGGTCTGGTCTCCATAACTTTTACGGTATCACCGATTCCGCACTCGTTGTTCTCATCGTGTGCTTTTAATTTATAGGTCTTTTTAACGATCTTTCCGTAGAGCGGATGTTTTACATGGTTCTCTACTGCAACTACGATAGTTTTATCCATCTTGTCACTTACCACTTTACCGATACGGGTTTTTCTAAGATTTCTTTCCACGATTATTCTCCTTTCTCAAACTGAAGCTTCCGAAACTTACGCGTTCTTCTGTGCGATAACAGTCTGAATCCGGGCAATGTTCTTACGAACCTCTCTGATTCTTGCTGTGTTATCGAGCTGGTTGGTTGCGTTCTGGAATCTCAGGTTGAAAAGTTCCTTTTTCGCAGCTACTAATTCAGTATTTAACTCAGCAGCCGATTTTGCTTTCAAATCTTCTACATACTTATTCATTTTCACTGTTATCACCGCCTTCTAAGTCTGCACGAGAAACGACTTTGCATTTGCAGGGTAACTTATGGGTAGCGAGACGTAATGCTTCTTTAGCGATCTCCTCAGATACGCCAGAGATTTCGAACATTACGCGTCCCGGTTTAACTACTGCTACCCAGTACTCCAGAGTTCCTTTACCAGAACCCATACGGGTCTCAGCCGGTTTGTTGGTTACCGGTTTATCCGGGAAAATCTTATT
>OGJP01000382.1_pt1 | contig 30119 bp, 29 predicted proteins | sample 1572311 | NCBI WGS metagenome assembly OGJP01 (sample SAMEA2582093, study PRJEB24529) | metagenome | biome: Human gut stool | place: China | collected 2011
TAGAGCACTTGACTTTTAATCAAGTTGTCCGGGGTTCGAATCCCCGATGCCTCATGAATATGAATCGCCATTTAACATTGCGTTAGGTGGCGATTTTTTTATTTCCAAAAATCTTATTTTTACCTTAACAAACGGGCTGAAAGGGTGACAAAACCAGCAAAATAGGGTAGAATAGAACTATCTTTAGACTCAGGGAGGTAAGGATCATATGAAAAAAAAGATAGTTACCATTAGCAGACAGTACGGAAGTGGTGGAAGATATATCGGAGAGAACCTGGCAAAAGCAATGGGTGTTCCGTGTTACGATGAGAAGCTGATCGATATGGTTGCAAAGGAAAGTGGATTTGCACAGAGTTTTGTAGCTGAGAAAGGTGAGAGAATGACAGGCAGTCTGTTATTTAATATCGCCAGCAGTCTTTCATTTGCCAATAATGTATTTTCAACCAACAACGGTGTGACATTGCAGGATGAGATCTATTTTACACAGAATCGTATTATCAAAGAACTGGCTGATAAAGGACCATGTGTGATCGTTGGAAGATGTGCAGATTACATTTTAAGAGAGAGAGAAGACTGTCTTAATGTATTCATTTTTGCAGATAATGAGAGCAAGATCGAACGTGCAGAGAAATACTTTAACATTACCAGAGAGGAAGCACCGGCAGTCTTAAAGAAAAAGGATAAAGCCCGTGCAAATCATTATAAATATTATACAGATCAGGAATGGGGCATGGCTTCCAATTATGATCTGTGTCTGAACAGCGGTCTGATCGGTATTGAGGGTTGTGTAAAAGCAATTCAGCAGGTACTGGAGCTGACTGAATAGTGGAAAGGATTTCCTGAATGGGGCATAATATCCATATAAAAAAGGAAACTGCAATCTATGCAGTCTGTCTGGCAGTTTTATTCTGCCTGTTTGCATGGAGACAGTTCTTTGGATTCAATAAAAATGATGAGATTTTTTACATCAGCACGGTGTATCGTTTTTTCCAGGGGGATGCCATGCTGGTGGACGAGTGGAATAATGTGCAGTTATTTGCATTGATTACCTATCCGATCTACTGGCTGATCCGTCTGGTTCATAATTCCAACGAAGGAATCATACTGATCTTTCGAATGGCATATCTGGTATTTCAGGCGCTGGTGTCTGTATGGTGTTTCCGCAGACTGAAGCGATTCGGTTGGATTCGTATCCTTCCGGCATTATTCTATTTTGTGACAACGCCGTATAATATTAACAGCATGTCGTACAATACACTGGCATTCGGCTTTGTGCTGTTGGTGCTGGTGACATTGGCAGGCAGTGAGAATCTGTCTGTGCCCATGTGTATTCTGTGCGGAATGTTTACCGCAGGAGCTGTGCTGGCAAATCCGTATGTAGTGATTCTGTTTTTACTGTATGGAGTGATCTGTGTAGGAGCATGTGTCAGAGGTGTCTGTAAGAACTCGGATGTCAAAGGTTCTTCCGGCGTAAGAGAATCTGTGAGATGTTCTGCTTTCCGAAACAGTCAGGATCAGTTGCCGGCAGCACTGCAGTTCAGATCTTATTTTGGAATGTGCGTAGGAGCATTTCTGATCTTTCTTGTATTTGTCTGGTTTGTATTTTCCAGAGGAACCCTGGATGAGATCCTGGAATGCTTTGAATATATTGTGATGGATACAGAGCGGCAGAAGTCGTTCTGGGAGAAGCTGGCGAAGTATTTTATCCGGATCTATCGTTATGATAAATATCTGGTTCGGATCACACTATATCTGAGTGCCGTTTATTTTGCAGCCAGAAAAGTAGGAAAAAAGATTTCTGCGGAGATCTGTATGATTATTGAGTCAGTCGTTGCCGGTGGATATATTATCTATTATGGCTTCTGTTGGGAGATGGTAGGAATCAATTATATGTTGATTCCCATGACCTTTGTGGGATTTATGGCATACATCACTGCAGAGAAAAAGGACAGATATGTATTCTGGGGTTGGTTCGTGCCGGGAGTATTTTATACATTACTGGCGCATTTTGCAACCAATACAGGAATCCTGACCATGTCAGCATCCTGTATGATTCCATCAGCGGCATCACTGGTGCTGATCGGACAGCATATGCAGGCAGCTAAAGAGAGCTGGCCAGCAAAGCAGCCGAATGGATATGATACAGCTTTGATGCAAGAATCACATAAATATAGTGCTGTATGTGGAACCGTACTGGCGGTACTGATCGCGGCACAGTTTGCAGGCGGGATCTGGCAGCGTGTAACTTATGTATGGGGAGATGAGAAGCTTCCAAAGCTGACAGTGGCAGCAGAAGAAGGTCCGTTAAAAGGAATCCATACGTCAGAAGAGAACAGTCTTCTTTATAAAGATGTAATGCAGGATATGGAAGACCTGCAGCTTACCAGAGAGGATAAATTATTTGTGGTGGGCATTGCGCCGTGGATGTATCTTAATACAGAAGCAGAGTGTGCAGCCTATTCTACATGGGAGACACTGGAGACAGACCCATTGATCTTCACGTATTATGAGGTGAGACCGGAAAAACAGCCGACAGTGATCTATTGTTATGATTATGATGAAAGTATTCTTGATACAGAATTCGGGAGTGCTTTTCTTAATAAAGGATATGAACCTATGATGATGAGACGCGGATTGGTATTACTGCGTCGGTAAGGAGAAGAAAATGATTGATTTTAATGTGCCACCCTATGTGGGAACTGAACTGAAATATGTAGCTGAAGCTGTGGAAAAAAACCACAAGATCTGCGGCGATGGCCCATTTACCAAACGCTGTAATGCGTGGCTGGAGGAGAAGACAGGTACGTCAAAAGCGTTGCTGACGACTTCCTGTACCCATGCCACCGAGATGGCAGCACTGCTGGCTGATATTAAAGAAGGGGATGAGGTAATCATGCCATCCTATACCTTCGTATCTACGGCTGATGCATTTGTTCTTCGTGGAGCAGTTCCGGTATTTGTAGATATCCGTCCAGATACTATGAATATTGATGAAAATAAGATCGAGGCAGCCATCACAGAGAAGACCAAGGCAATCGTGCCGGTTCATTATGCTGGTGTGAGCTGCGAGATGGATAAGATCATGGAGCTGGCGAAAAAATATAATCTGATCGTCATTGAAGATGCAGCTCAGGGAATCTTAAGTACTTATAGAGGAAAAGCTCTGGGAACCATCGGTGATTATGGATGTCTCTCTTTCCATGAGACCAAGAATTACAGTATGGGTGAAGGCGGAGCTCTCCTGATCCGCGATCCGAAAGACGTGGAGCGGGCAGAGATCATCCGTGAAAAGGGAACCAATCGTGCGAAATTCTTCCGCGGTCAGATCGATAAATACACTTGGGTAGATGCAGGTTCTTCCTATCTGCCGGGTGACATGAATGCCGCCTATCTGATGGCACAGTTAGATGCGGCTGACATGATCTTTGATGATCGTATGAATAGCTGGAATCTCTATTATGAACTGCTGAAGCCACTGGCAGATGCAGGTAAGATCGAGCTTCCGCATATTCCTGAACACTGCACACATAATGCTCATATGTTTTATATCAAAGCAAAGGATCTGGAAGAGCGTACAGCACTGATCAGTTATCTGAAGGAGCATGAAGTACAGGCTGTTTTCCATTACATTCCGCTGCACAGCGCACCGGCTGGACAGAAATTTGGACGGTTCCATGGAGAAGATGTCTATACTACCAAAGAGAGCGAGCGTCTGGCAAGACTTCCGCTGTTCTATGGTCTGAAAGAAGAGCAGGTTCGTTATATTGCAGAGCAGGTGCTCAATTTCTATAAATAATAATACGAGGCAGTATATGAAAAAAATAGTTATTATTGGAGCAAATGATTTTCAGAATCAGCTGATCTTGAAAGCAAAGGAGATGGGATTCGAGACCCATGTATTTGCATGGCAGGATGGTTCCATCGGTGAGCGGACCGCGGACCATTTTTATCCGGTCAGCATTGTGGAGATCGATGAGATTCTGGAAAAATGCAGAGAGATCAAACCGGATGCAGTGGCAACCATCGCATCGGATCTTGCGAATATTACCGTCAGCAAAGTGGCAGCAGGCTTAGGACTTCCGGGAAATACACCGGAATGCATTGAACTGTCCACGAATAAATATGCTATGAGGAGCGCATTTCTGAAAGCGGGGCTTCCCACACCGAAATTCTACAAGGTGGATCGGGTGATACCGGAACTGATGGAGATGGAGCTTCCGGTTATTGTAAAACCAACAGATCGTTCTGGAAGTAGAGCGATTACCAAGATCACCTCTTATGATCAGTTGGAAGAAGCAATCAAAGAAGCAGTGGAGCAGTCTTTTGAAAAGAAAGCCATTGTGGAAGAATATATTGAGGGAGATGAGTACAGTTATGAGACCATCTCTTATCATGGAACACATACCAATCTGGCGGTGACGAAGAAATACACCACAGGTGCTCCGCATTTTATTGAGACCGGGCATGTACAGCCCAGTGGTCTGTCAGAAGAGATGCTTAAAAAGGTTCGTTCTGTCATGTATCCGGCGCTGGATGCGCTGAAAATCACAGACGGTGCTTCTCACGGAGAATTTCGGATCACGCCGGAAGGGGATGTGCGGATCATTGAGATCGGTTCCCGTATGGGCGGAGACTGTATCGGTTCTGATCTGGTGCCGCTGTCCACCGGTTATGATTTTATGGAAATGATCGTGGATGTGGCATGTGGCAAAGAGCCGAAGATTGTGCCAAAGACCGGTCCGAAAGAAGCACGGATCCGTTTCCTCTTCACGATGGATGATGTGGAAGAGATGAAACAGTATGAGAAAGAACATCCGGAGGAGATCTACCGGATCAGTGAGCTGGATCTGTCCCATCTGGGGCATGTATCTGACAGCTCCACCAGACTGGGATATTATATTACAGTCAAAGAATTGAGTTAGAAAAGAGGAGCAGAATGCTTTATTCGGTAGTTATTCCCTGTTATCGTTCAGATCAGACCATTGAGCATGTGGTGGATCAGACCAGAGAAGAGATGGTAAGACTTGGAAGGGCAAATGTGGAATTTGTACTGGTCAATGATTGTTCCCCGGATGGGGGAAAGACGATACAGGTGCTGCGGAAAATGGCAGCAGAACATCGGGATGTGAAGGTCATCGATCTTGCCAGAAATTCTGGTCAGCACAATGCACTGATGGCAGCTTTGCGTCATGCAGATGGAGATGTGATCATCGGAATGGATGATGATGGACAGACCCATCCGTCTCAGCTGGGCAAGCTGTTCGAGACCTTTGATCAGGGCTATGATCTGGTCTATGGCTATTACCCGGAGAAAAAACATAACTGGTTTCGAAATCTGGGAAGTAAATTCAATGACCTGACGATCAATATGATGATCAATAAACCGAAGGATGTGCGGACTTCCAGCTATTTTTTAGTTCGGAAATTTGTAAGAGATTATGCGATCCAGTATAAGGGCTCCTATACGTATCTGTTGGGACTGTTTATGCGCTGCACACAGAATATTGCCAGCGTTCCGATCAGACATTTTGAAAGAGAAGTCGGGGAATCCGGTTATACACTGGGACAATTGATCCGCCTGTGGTCCAGCGTACTCGGATTTTCTGTAATTCCGCTGCGTATGGCATCTATTGCAGGATTTTTCTTTGCCGGTGTGGGCTTTATCATGGCGATCGTGGTATTTTTAATGAAATTCATGCGGCCGGATATGTCTATGGGCTGGCCATCTCTGATGTGTGCCATCACATTTTTCTTCGGACTGAACTTTATGTTCCTTGGCATGATTGGTGAGTATCTGGGAAGAATGTTCCTGGGAATGAACCGGGAGCCACAGTATGTCATTAAAGCAATGTACAATGTATCTGCCAGCGCTGAGTGCGATGTGGATATAGACCGGGAAGTGAACCGGGGAGAGGAGATTTTCTGATGCAGGAAGAGAAAAAACCATCCCGTGGCAAGGTCATGGGTCTTCTTGCGGTGTCATTGGTTATCCAGAGCTTAAGTTCTGTATTTATCAAATACGCTGGCACCTACGAGACCATGTCCAAAGAATTTATCATCTTTTATGTGCTGGCAGTGGGATGCCTGGGTGTCTTTGCGATCATGTGGCAGTTTTTACTGGAATGGCTGCCGCTTACCACTGCATATCTGCGGAAAGGAATCTTATATATTCTGATCCTGGCGTGGTCAGTCATATTGTTTGGAGAGAAAGTCACGATTCCGAATATTATCGGAAGCATCATTATTATAGCGGGGATCAGTTTGCATGGAATGGATGAACATTAGTTATATTCTGGCATTTCTGGCAGTGTTTGTGGCATCAGCATCACAGATTCTCCTGAAACAGTCAGCAGAGACAGAACATAAGAACATTATTACCAAATTTCTGAACTGGAGAGTGATCCTTGGATATGGACTGCTGTTCGGAACGACAGTTCTGAATGTATTTGCCTATCGGGGAATCGAGCTGAAGGTAACACCCATGATCGAGGCTACCGGAATCATCTGGGTGACTCTTCTGGCGGCGAGTATCTTAGGAGAGCGTCCCACAAAGAGAACGATTCTTTCTATTGTGATCACAGTCATTGGTATCATCGTATTTTCGTTGTAGGTCTATGAGTGAATTAGTAAAAACACTGAGAAATTATGCGGATTCTGACTATCTTCCCATGCATATGCCGGGTCACAAGAGAAGACTTGGTGCCGGGGAGATGGGCGATCCGTTTTTTATTGATATAACTGAAATTGAGGGCACTGACAATCTGCATCATGCGGAAGGAGTGCTGAAATATGTGCAGGAACAGGCGGCAGAGCTGTATCATTCAGAGGAGACGCATTATCTGGTAAATGGAAGTACCTGCGGAATACTGACGGCCATCAGCGGCTGTGTAAGCCGGGGAGGAACGATCCTTCTGGCAAGAAACAGTCATAAATCTGCTTATCACGGTGTGATGCTGCGGGATCTTAATGTCAAATATCTTTATCCACAGTCTACGGGGAATCTGGGGATAAATGGAGCCATTGACCCGGCAGATGTGGAAAAGATGCTTGAGCAGGATCCTTCGATCCAGGCAGTGATGATCACCTCGCCTACTTATGACGGTGTGGTGTCTGATGTGCGAAAAATCGCAGAAATCACTCACAAAAAAGGCATTCCGCTGATTGTGGATGAAGCGCATGGGGCGCATTTTCCATTTTCGGAACAGTTTCCGGAGGATTCTGTGACAGCGGGAGCAGATGTGGTGATCCACAGCCTTCATAAGACGTTGCCTTCGCTTACACAGACGGCACTCATTCATTTTAATGGGAATCGGATCGACCGGGAACGGATTCGGTATTATCTGACAGTCTACCAGTCCAGCAGTCCTTCTTATATTCTGATGAGCAGTATGGACCTGTGCATGGACTGGGTGCGGGAACACAGACAGGCATTTGAGAATTTTTGCGGACGGTTAAAAGATCTCCGGGAAATGTTGGGATCCATGAAGCATCTGGAACTGCTGGAAGTGCCGGGGATGGACAGGAGTAAGATCCTGATCTCTGTACGGCATACTTCCATGACCGGAGAAAACTTAAGCGACCGCCTGCGGCAGAACTATCATATTGAACTGGAGATGGCGGCGCTGACCTATGTGTGTGCGATCACTACTGTGGCAGATGGTGAGGACGAACTGAAACGGTTCGGACAGGCACTGCTGGCGATTGATGCGGATCTGGGAACGGAAGCATCCAAGGTTCAGGAAAAGTCCAGACGGCTGGTGTCGCAGCAGGATCGAGTGATCTCCACAGAGCAGGTCATTTCTATGGGACAGGCGCAGGAGCAGCCGTCCATGTGGATGTCATTATATGAGGCAGAAGGTTCCATAAGTGCTGGTTTTGTAACGCCTTATCCACCGGGGATTCCGGTACTGACGCCGGGGGAACGGGTGAGCAGAGCGATTATTGAACGGCTGGAAGCATGTGCTGCAGATGGTCTTGTGGTGGAAGGATTTAACGAGGGGGCAGTCAAGGTACTGTGTTCAGTGACTGCAAAAGTTATGAATGAGAGAGGATAACAAATGGGTAAGATCATATGCCTGATGGGAAAGAGCTCTTCAGGAAAAGATACAATTTATAAAAATCTGATGGAGGACAAGTCACTGGGACTTCGGAAGCTGATCCCCTACACGACCCGCCCTATGCGGGAAGGGGAGCAGGAAGGTGTGGAATACCATTTTACAGATGAAGCCGGACTTGCACGTCTTCAGGAAGAAGACCGGGTGATCGAGATCCGGGCATATGATACGGTCTATGGTGTATGGAAATACTTTACGGTGTGGGAAGAACAGATGAATCTGGAGAGGGAATCTTACTGCCTGATCGGTACACTGGAAGCCTGGAATGCCATGTGCCAGTATTTTGGCCGTGAGAAGATGATTCCTGTCTATATTGAAGTGGAGGACGGGACGCGTCTGATCCGAGCTGTCGAGAGGGAACAGACCCAGGAACATCCGGGATACGAAGAGCTGTGCAGGAGATTTCTGGCAGACGCGAAGGATTTTTCCGAAGAAAATCTTAAAAATGCCGGAATCACCAGACGATTTGAAAATAAAGACATGAACGCATGCCTTGAAGAGATTAAACTTTTCATTCAAAAAGCCATTTTAATATGATACAATATAACGAGGAGGTGGAAATATGCCGGGATTTTCTGATGTATTAGGACATGAACAGACGATTGCGCACATGAAGAGTGCCATCGAAGCAAATAAAGTATCTCATGCGTATCTTCTGGCAGGCGAGAAAGGATCAGGCAAGAAGATGCTGGCCGGTATATTTGCCAGAACGCTGCAGTGTGAAGCCCATGGATCTGAACCATGTGGGAAATGTCACTCCTGCATACAGGCAGAGAGCGGCAATCAGCCGGACATTATCTATGTGACCCATGAGAAGCCGGGAAGTATCAGCGTAGACGATATCCGCGGACAGGTAAACGGGGATATTCAGATCAAACCGTACAGCAGTCCGTATAAAATATATATTATTGATGAAGCGGAGAAACTGACCCAGCAGGCACAGAATGCTCTGTTGAAGACCATTGAAGAGCCGCCTGCCTATGCGATCATTATGCTGCTGACCGCCAATGAAGGTATGCTGCTGCCGACGATCAAGTCCCGCTGTGTGACATTGACCATGAAGCCGGTGCCGCTGCCACTGATCCGTCAGTATCTGATGGAAGAACTGCAGATCCCTGATTATCGTGCAGACATCTGCGCCGCATTTTCACAGGGAAATGTAGGAAAAGCAAAGCGTCTGGCTTTGTCTGACAGCTTCGGAGAGATGCTTGAGCATGCACTTCATATGGTAAAATATATTTCTGAGATGGAACCCTCCGACCTGGTGGAGGATCTTAAGAAAATCAATACATACAAGATGGACATTCAGGATTATCTGGATCTTCTGACCGTATGGTATCGGGATGTGCTCATGTTCAAGGCAACCTGTGATGCAAATAATCTGGTATTTTCCAACGAACTGAACAGCATCCGTGACAAGGCAAAAGACAGCTCCTACGAAGGACTGGAATGTATTATTAAAGCGCTGGAGAAAGCAAAGGTAAGGCTCAATGCAAATGTAAACTTTGATATGGCCATGGAACTGCTTCTCCTGACAATGAAGGAGAACTGATATGATAAAGGTAATAGGCGTTCGTTTTCGTCAGGCTGGAAAGATCTACTATTTTTCGCCGGGAAAGCTGAAGATCAACCGTGGAGACCATGTGATCGTGGAGACCGCCCGCGGTGTGGAATATGGTTATGTGGTGGTTGGCAACCGTGATGTAGAGGATGACCGTGTAGTGCAGCCACTGAAGCCGGTGATCCGTATGGCAACAGAGCAGGATGACCAGCAGGCAGCAGCCAATAAGGAAAAAGAAAAAGAAGCATTTAAGATCTGCAAGGAAAAGATCAAGAAGCATGGGCTGGAGATGAAGCTCATCGATACAGAGTACACCTTTGATAATAACAAAGTGCTGTTTTACTTTACCGCTGACGGAAGAATTGATTTCCGTGAACTGGTGAAAGATCTGGCATCTGTGTTCAAGACCCGTATTGAGCTTCGGCAGATCGGTGTCCGTGATGAGACCAAGATCCTGGGCGGTATCGGCATCTGCGGAAGACCGCTGTGCTGCAATACCCATCAGTCGGAGTTCCTGCCGGTATCGATCAAGATGGCAAAGGAGCAGAATCTGTCTCTGAATCCGACCAAGATCTCCGGTGTGTGCGGGCGACTCATGTGCTGTCTCAAGCATGAGCAGGAGACCTATGAGGATCTGAACAGCCGTCTGCCGGGTATTGGTGATTATGTGACCGCCCGTGACGGAAGCAAGGGAGAAGTAAGCTCGGTGAATGTGCTCCGTCAGCTGGTCAAAGTGATCGTTACTCTGGAAAATGAGGAAAAAGAGATCCGTGAATACAAAGTGGAAGAACTGAGATTCAAGCCAAGACGCAAGAAAGAAAAGGGCGGAAAGAATCAGAACCATGGACATGATTTCCAGGACAAAGAGCTGAAGGAACTGGAAGCGCTGGAGAAAAAAGAAGGAAAATCCAAGTTAAATGACAAATAAGACCGGAACATTGTATCTGTGTGCAACTCCCATCGGTAATCTGGAGGATATGACTTACCGGGTGGTGCGGACATTGAATGAGGTGGATGTGATCGCAGCGGAGGATACGAGAAACAGTATCAAGCTTTTGAATCATTTTGACATCCATACTCCCATGACCAGTTATCATGAATATAACAAAATAGAAAAGGGACGGATCCTGGTGCGCCAGATGCTGGAAGGACAGAATGTGGCCTTGATCACTGATGCAGGGATGCCAGGCATCTCTGACCCGGGAGAGGAACTTGTGCGTATGTGCAGAGATGCAGGCGTGCCGGTGACTGCACTACCGGGAGCCTGTGCCTGTGTGACTGCGCTGGTGATCTCCGGACAGTCTACCCGAAGATTCTGCTTTGAAGCATTTCTCCCTACGGATAAAAAAGAGAGAAAAGCAGTGCTGGAGGAATTGAAGGATGAGACCAGGACTACAGTGATCTATGAGGCTCCGCACAGACTTCAGAAGACATTGAAGGAGCTTCTGGAGCATCTGGGAAACCGGAATCTCACGATCTGCCGGGAGCTGACCAAGAAGCATGAGACCGGACAGGAGTTTTCTCTGGAGCAGGCTATTGCTTATTATGAGCAAAATGAGCCCCGCGGAGAATATGTGCTGGTGTTACAGGGGTGTTCCCGTCAGGAAAAGGAAAAAGAAGCACAGGATGCCTGGAAGGAAATGTCCCTTCAGGAGCATATGAAGGTCTATGAAGATCAGGGACTGGACCGGAAGGAAGCCATGAAACGTGTGGCTAAGGACCGGGGCGTCGGAAAAAGAGAGATCTATCAGGCATTATTGGAGGAAATATGAATATAGAATTGAAGCCGGGAGAACGATTGGATGACTTGCAGAGAAATGGTTACAAGATCATACAGGATCCCGGCCGTTTCTGTTTTGGAATGGATGCGGTATTGTTGTCCGGGTTTGCGAAGGTAAAGCCAGGAGAACGGGTCGTGGATCTGGGAACCGGTACGGGGATCATACCGATCCTGCTGGAAGCAAGAAGCAAGGGCGCATCCTTTACTGGATTGGAGATCCAGCCGGAGAGTGCGGATATGGCATCACGCAGTGTCCAGCTCAATGATCTTCAGGAACGGGTTCACATTGTAAATGGAGATATTAAGGAGGCAGTGCAGATCTTCGGTGCTGCTTCCTGTCATGTGGTGACCAGTAATCCGCCGTATATGACAGCACAGCATGGATTACAGAATCCAGATCAGCCGAAGGCTATCGCAAGACACGAGGTATTGTGTACACTGGAGGATGTGATATCCCAGGCTGCAGGCCTTCTGATGCCGGGAGGCCGGTTTTATATGGTGCATCGACCATTTCGCCTGGCAGAGATCATGACGGGCTTATGTGCCCATGGTCTGGAACCCAAGCGGATGCAGCTGGTCTACCCGTATGTGGATCGTGAGCCGAATATGGTTTTGCTGGAGGCTGTGAAGGGCGGGCGCCCACGGATCACGGTGGAGAAGCCGCTGATCATATATAAAGAACCTGGAAAATATATGGATGAGATTTATGATATCTATGGATACTAGAATGAAGATTATTGCGCATATTCATACGGATTTCCCTGATAAATTCGGAATCCCCAGACAGAGTGGTCTGGTGGAGGGACTGACAGGAGAGATCACATTTGAACCGGAATATCGGAATCCGGAGATTATCCGGGGAATCGAGCAGTTCAGTCATATCTGGCTACTGTGGAAATTCTCGGAGTCGAAAAAAGAACACTGGTCTGCCACGGTCAAGCCGCCGCGGCTTGGAGGTAAAGTACGTCTGGGTGTATTTGCCACCCGATCTCCTTTCCGACCTAATGATATCGGGCTTTCCTGCGTGCGTCTGCTTCGTGTGGAGCAGACGGAGAAAGGACCGAAGCTCTATGTGGCGGGAGCAGATCTGATGGATGGAACACCCATCTATGATATGAAGCCGTACATTCCGGTGTCAGACTGTCACCCGGAAGCATCCGAAGGGTATACCAGTCAGACAAAGGTGCATGCATTGCAGGTGGAATTTCCGGGAGAGCTTCTGAGCCGCTACCCGGAAGAGAAGCGAAAAGCAGTGATCGGCGTGCTCTCTCAGGATCCAAGACCGGCCTATGTACAGGATCCGGAGCGTCTCTATGGGGTCTCCTTTGCCGGGTTTGATGTGAAATTCAAGGTGGTTGGAGACCTGCTGACAGTGGAAGATGTAGTGCCGCTTGGAAAGTAATAAACAAGTAATTGTGGATAACTGTGTGGATAGTGTGGAAAACCCACAAAATGCTGTTGAAAAGGGATTTTTGACAGTGGAAAATAATACAAAATATATGTATAACTATGTGGATACTCCCGTAAGCTGTTAGTAACAGGGTTATGGGAGTATTTTTATGAATGCATTGTGGGCAGGAATGATGCTGATGGCGATCATCTACGGAACATTTCACGGAACGATCCCGGCAGTGACACAGGCAGCACTGGATTCCGCCAAGGAGGCGGTATCACTGTGTATTACCATGCTGGGAATCCTGTCGTTCTGGATGGGACTGATGCAGGTGGGAAGTGCGTCGGGACTGATCGGACGCATGACAAGAGGGATCCGTCCGGCACTTCGGTGTCTGTTTCCGGGGATTTCAGAAGAACATCCGGCTCTGGAGCAGATTGCTGTCAATTGTATTGCGAACGTACTGGGGCTTGGCTGGGCGGCAACTCCGGCGGGCTTAAAAGCCATGGAAGAACTGTCAGCACTGGAAGAGGACCGGCACAGAGAGGATATTAGCCCTGTAAAGGAAGGAGTCATGAGACCGCGGTCCAGAGTGGTTCCACCAGGTACGGCAAGTGACGAGATGTGTACGTTTCTGGTCCTGAATATTTCCTCACTTCAGTTGATTCCGGTCAATATTATCGCTTATCGGAGCCAGTATGGCAGTGTGGATCCTGCTGCGATCATAGGACCGGCCATTGTGGCAACTATGGTCAGTACCGGGGTGGGCGTGATCTTCTGTCTGCTCATGCAAAAAAAATCCTCCGGCTGACAGTTGTCAGCCAGAGGATCTTTCAGAACGAATCTGCGTTTACTTACATCAACTTCATCAGTTCGTCCAGAACTTTGGCAGCGTTCATGGTGCCAAAATCCTGCGGAGCGATTGCCATGACTGGGATAGAACCAGCCTGTTTTTTGATGTCATCCAGTGCAAAACGGATCTGCGGTCCAAGAAGGATCGCATCGGTTCCGTCCAGATGCTCATCCAGTTCTACCATAGGATATGCGTGAACAGTAGCCTCCAGATTTCTCTTAGCTGCTTCCTGTTCCAGTTTCTTCACCATCATACCGGTGCTCATTCCCAGGTTACATAACATAACGATATTCATGCTTTATTCCTCCGTAGGTACAGCTGTCTCTTCTGCAAGCTTCTGCTTCTCATATACTTTGAAGAATGGCAGATAAACAAGTGCATCGATAATGATCAGCGCAATGGCAAGGATGAATGCTTTCACATCCAGAGTTGCAATAAATGCAGCGATTGGAGCCGGCATGTTCCATCCGCCGTAAGCGAAGGATTTGGATACGATACCGGTAGCCATACAGATGTAAGTGATGACACCGTTGAGCGGCATAGCGACTACGAACGGGATCAACAGAGTCGGGTTGTACATGATCGGCAGACCGAAGATCAACGGCTCGTTGATGTTGAAGATCGCCGGGATCAGTCCCAGTCTTCCGACGGTCCTGATCTGTTTGGATTTACTGGTTGCTGCCAGAACAGCAAGACCAAGTGTAGCACCACTTCCACCGATGGTCATGAAGGTCCACCAGAATGGCTCATTTACAATGTACGGCAGAGATACAGCAGCAGTTCCGGCAGCGAATGCAGCCATGTTTGCGCTGTAGTTGCTCATCAGGAATACATCCAGCGGTCCGGTGATGACAGAATCATGGATACCGAACCACCACAGAATCATGACAAGAACAGCCAGGAAGATGATTCCTCCAATACTGTCTACCAGTCCGAGCAGCGGGGACATGAGGATGGTCATCAGTTCCGGCAGCGGAGCACCGGTGATGCTCATGATGATCTGTCCGGATACACCGAAGATCAGGAAGATGATCACAACCGGGAGCAGGTTTCCAAGGGAATCTGCCAGTGCAGGAGGAACTCCAGCACCAGACAGGTCAATGTGACCTACTTTTTTCTCAGTCAGGGTTCTGTACAGCTCGAAGGACAGGATCGATGCAACCAGTGCAACGAACAGACCAGTTCCTCCAAGGTAATCAAAGGTCAGGCTTCCGTCCGGGTTCATAGTAGCCCAGATCAGGAAGGACATGGTAGTAACCAGGATCGGCATAGCCGGGGTCATCTTGTGATGTTTTGCCAGATTCAGACCCATTCCAAGAGCGATCCAGAATGCAAGCAGGTTCATGGTTACCATGTTGATAAAGTTAAAGGTAGGGCCGGTAAAATCAGCAAATGCCTGCCATCCCTGCATGAGGGAACGTGCAACACCAGGATCCATGGTTGTATAATCTGCAGGCGGACTGATCAGTACCAGTGCCAGTGCACCAACGGTGATAAACGGGATCATTGCAAAGAAGGAATTCTGCAGTGCAACAACATATTTATTTCTACCCAGCTTATTCGCCATTGGAGCAATGTGTTTTTCAATAAATGCTGTGAATTTTTCCATTGAAGCTTTTTCTCCTATTCTGTATTTTGTTTTTATACCAATAATAGCTGTCCTTGGGGATCCTTACAAGGTCATCGCTATCATAGTCAATGTATACGAGTCCGTATCGCTTCTTGTATCCGTTGATCCAGCTGTAGACATCCATGGTGGACCAAACAAAATAACCGAGGACGGTACATCCGTCTTCCATAGCACGCTCGATCCAGTCTACATAGCCTTCCAGATATGCAATACGGTACTGGTCGTGGATCTGACCATCTACCACTTCATCGTAGTTTCCCACTCCATTTTCTGTGATGATCACAGGGATCTGTGGATAAAGACGCTTCAGATCCATCAGAAGATTATAGATGGAACGTGGATTGATCTCCATGCCCCAGGGGGTCTTCTCCATCTCGCTGTCTTCTCCGAGGCTGAACCAGTTTCCAATCTGGAATTTGGTCTTCTTGCCATCACCGGTGTTATTGACACCCAGATTGGTCTCCGGGCCGTCTGCCGGTTCCGCAATATAACGGTTGTAGGCATTGATACCAAGGTAGTCAACACATCCATCTGCAAATATGGAGGGATCTTCTTCTTTCATATAAGAGAGATCATAGCCATCCTTTTTCAGCTGATCCACAAAATCCTGAGGATAAACACCTTTGACGCATACGTCATTGACGCAGAGGTTAAAGAACAGATCAGCCATGTGGGCTGCTTTTCTGTGTGCCTCATTGTCAGTCAGAACTGCGATCGGATAACTGTCGCTGACCAGACCAACCATTCCCGGGAGCTTTAATTCCCGGAAAACTGCAACGGCACGGGCACTTGCCAGCAGCATATGATGCATAGCTCTCCAGCGTCTGCCAAGATCCTTGACATTTGGCGGATAATTTCCGAAACCATAGCAGCAGAGAGTCTCGTAGTTCGGCTCATTGATGGTGACCCAGTAATTCACTTTCTGTCCATATTCCTCAAAGCAGATCCGGGCATACTCCACGAACTGTTCTACGATATTGCGGTTTTCCCATCCGCCGGCTTCGTAGATGGATTCCGGCAGATCATAGTGATAGAGGGTTACCAGCGGTTCTACATGATATTTTCGGCAGGTGTCGATGACACGGTGATAAAAGTCAATGCCTTCCTGGCTCTTACGACCGGTACCATCCGGCAGGATCCGGGTCCATGCGATAGAAAAGCGGTAAGCATTCTGACCGCCCTCAGCCAGCATACGGATGTCCTCTTCATAGTGATGATAAAAATCGCATGCCACATCTCCGGTCACTGGATTGACGCTGTTCTTCTCACTGTGGCAGAATACATCCCAGTTAGAAAGGCCTTTGCCGCCTTCCTTCCAGCCGCCCTCGCACTGATAAGCGGCAGTAGCACTGCCCCATAAAAACTCTTTATTCATTGATAAGCTTTCCCTTCAGTTCATTCATTTCTTTATAAACAGAGATAAACTCAGAAGCCAGTCTTTCATACATCAGTGCCATGGTCAGATGATCCTGCGCATGGACCATGAGAATGCTGTAAGCCAGATCTTTTCCGTCTGCTTCTGCGGATAAGAGATCCGTCTGTGCATCATGGGCTTCCTTCATGGATTTTTTACCTTCCTGGATCAACCGTTCGGCTTCTTCATAATCAGCTTTTTTTGCTGCGTCAATCGCCTGGAAAAAATGAGAAAAGGCATCTCCGGCGAATCCGATCAGCTGAAATGCCATCATCTGTGTTTCTTCCTTGTTCATGTTGGATATCACCTCCTTTTGCATTACAATAAATCAGCCAGATTGCGCTCCACAATCTGACTATTGGTTAAGTATTAAAAAATTATAAACTATTCCAGGGAAAGGGTCAAGGCATGAAGCAGAAACAGTGAGAAACTATATGGTATATTGCATAAAATAAGGACTGCTTTTTTGTGAAATATATCAATTGACGTACAAAAACATATTTGTTATGCTTTTAGAGGTTTCAAAAAGAAAATATTTTTGGATTGTTACTGGCAAAGCAGGCAAAACCAACTGAGAGAGAGCGGAAGCGTTCTTTCCGGTTGGTTTTTTTATTTTATGATGCCAGGGTCAAAAGGTCTAAGCCCACATGAGCTTGCTCATAGGTGGGTGAAAGACCTTAGGACCCGCCCCGATATGAGCATCAAAGTCGGGGGCTTTTGACCCCAACATCATTTTATAGATGGCCACTATGAAAAATGCCTGTATGCCTGACACGGGGGAAATTTTAATGAAAATTATAAAGATCGTGAATAATAACATCGTGACTTCTCTGGATGAACAGAACAGAGAGATCATAGTTATGGGTCGCGGCCTTGGTTTTGGGAGAAAGCCAGGTATGCCCATTGAGGATGAAAAGGTGGAAAAGGTCTTCCGGCTCAATTCTGCAGGGGAAAACCAGAAGCTGGTGGACATTATCCAGGATATTCCACTGGAACACATCAAGGCGGCAGATCAGATTATTGAGTATGCCAAAAGCATGCTGGGTGAAAAGTTAAAGGAGACCATCTATCTGTCATTGATCGACCATATTGATGGTGCGATTGACAGATATGAGAATCAGATCCAGTTCACCAATCCACTGCTCTGGGAGATCAAGCAGTATTATCCGTCTGAATTCAAGGTGGGTGTGCAGAGCTTAAGCATTTTAAGGAAAATGCTGGGGATCGAGCTTCCCGTGGATGAAGCGGCATTTATCGCTCTTCATTTTATCACGGCGGAATATGACACGAAGATGGATGTGACCTTTGATATTCCCAGACTGATCGATGATATTATCGCGATCGTGGAATCGGAGTTCTCTATTAAGATCGACAAGGAATCGATTCACTATGAACGTTTTATTACGCATCTGAAATTCTTTGCAGCCCGGGTGCTGCAGGCAAAGCAAATGCCGGATGATGACGATTTTCTGTTTCGGAATATGATCCGGGATCAGTACAAGAAGAGCTACGCATGTGCACAGATAATCCGACAGCATCTGGGCGAATGCTACAAGGTGGCGATCAGTGAAGAAGAGGTAGTCTACCTGACCGTGCATATTAAACGTGTGACCATGCACGTTGATTAACAGGAGGAAGAAATGAAAGATCAGATTTTTGGAGTTTTACAGAGGGTAGGCCGTTCCTTTATGCTGCCCATCGCTGTGCTTCCGGTAGCAGGTCTGCTGCTCGGAATCGGAAGTTCTTTTACAAATGCAACTATGATCGATACGTATGGATTGCAGGCAATCCTGGGAGAGGGAACTATATTAAATATGTTCCTGACTGTACTTAGCAAAGCTGGAAGCGCATTGTTTGACAATCTGCCGATCATCTTTGCAGTAGGCTGTGCCATTGGTATGGCCAAAAAGGAAAAAGAGGTTGCAGCTCTTTCTGCTGTGATCGCTTATTTCACCATGAATGCGGCAGTCAATGCTATGCTGGTCAACAGCGGACAGATCCTGGATGATGGAAGTATCGCAGATTTTGTTCTTCAGGGAACTATCACCAGCTCTGTAGGTATCCAAACACTGCAGATGGGTGTCTTTGGAGGTATTATTGTAGGACTTGGTGTAGCGGCACTTCACAATCGGTTTTATACGATTGAACTGCCAAGTGCGCTGGCATTTTTCAGCGGCAGCCGTTTTGTTCCGATCATCAGCACGGTTGTATATGTACTGGTAGGTATCGGCATGTTCTTTGTGTGGCCGGTGGTTCAGAACGGAATCTATGCGCTTGGCGGACTGGTAACAGGAACCGGTTATCTGGGAACCTTGATCTTCGGAATCATCAAACGTGCACTGATCCCATTTGGACTGCATCATGTATTTTATCTTCCGTTCTGGCAGACGGGAGTGGGCGGTTCCATGGAAGTGGCAGGAAAAATGATTGAAGGCGGACAGAACATTTTCTTTGCCCAGCTGGCAGATCCGTCTACCGTTCATTTCAGCGCAGATGCATGCCGGTATTTCTCCGGTGAGTTTATCTTTATGATCTTTGGTCTGCCGGGTGCGGCACTGGCTATGTATCAGACTGCAAAGCCGGAGAAGAAAAAACAGGCAGGCGGACTTCTGCTCTCCGCAGCACTGGCATGTATGGCAACCGGTATCACAGAGCCGCTGGAGTTTTCTTTCCTGTTTGTAGCACCTATGCTGTTTGTAGTACAGGTGATCCTGGCAGGTGCAGCGTATATGATCGCTCATATTCTGAACATTGCTGTCGGACTGACATTTTCCGGCGGACTTCTGGATCTGTTCCTGTTCGGTATCCTTCAGGGAAATGCAAAGACCAGCTGGCTTCGGATCATTCCGGTGGGAATCATTTATTTCCTGTTGTATTACGGTATCTTCAAATTCCTGATCCTCAAATTTAATCTGAAGACTCCAGGCCGGGAAGATGAGGATACAGAGACCAAACTGTACACCAAAGCAGATTACAATGCAGCAAAAGAATCCGGTGTGAAGGGAGCAGAAGTCTCTGCACTGATCACTGCAGGTCTTGGCGGAAAAGCCAATATTGAAGATGTGGACTGCTGTGCCACCAGACTTCGTTGTACCATCAAAGATCCTGAGAAAGTACAGGAAGCATTGCTCAAACAGAGTGGTTCCAGAGGTGTGATCCTGAAAGGAAAAGGAATCCAGGTTATCTATGGTCCGCAGGTAGCGGTACTGAAAACCAATCTGGAAGCATTTTTACAGACATCTGCGGCTGATCAGGTGAGCTCCCAGGTGAGCTCCGGAGAGGAGATCAAGAGCCCGATGAACGGAACGGTTATTCCACTGTCAGAAGTGCCGGACGCAGTATTTTCTTCAGAAATGCTGGGTAAAGGCTTTGGTGTGGAACCGTCGGAAGGAAAGGCTTACGCACCGGTGGATGGCGAAGTGACAACCGTCTTTGATACCAAACATGCCATTGGCCTTATGAGTAAACATGGGGTAGAGCTGCTGATCCACATTGGAATGGATACGGTCAAATTGAACGGCAAAGGATTTGATGTGAAGGTAAAGACCGGCGATCAGGTGAAAGCAGGTGATCTGCTGGCAGAGTTTGATATGGATCTTATCAAAGGTGAAGGGTATCCGGTGACAACGGCAGTTGTGGTGACCAACACAGATGACTGTGAAGAGATCAGTGAAGTACGAACAGGTGCGGCTACGAAGGATACAGAAGTTCTGACAGTCAAAGCCTGACATCTTAATTTTTCTTAAGAATGGGAAAATGTGGTTTCATGGAAAAGGTTCTTGTGTATAATGATGATATTCAGAGTCGTGCAAATACGGCTCTGAGAGTTATCATGAGGAGGATCTGAACATGAAACAAAGAAAATATATGTTGCTGGCAATGCTGGCCGCAGCAGCACTGACCATGACTGCATGCAGCAATAAGAAAGCAGATGTTGATACGGCAGAAGCGCAGGAAAGTCCTGATGCATATGTTACGGAGGAAGAGACTGGCGAAGGGGATGGCATCTATATGTACAAACCGATCGCGGCAGATGCATTTACTTATGACATTGCACAGACGGATCTGGGAGATCAGACCTTTACTCTGAAAAATGTGTCTGACCAGAGTTATTCTTATGTGAGTGCAGATATCCTGTTTTACAATGCGGATGATGAGATCATGGACTATTATCAGGGTGTGAGCTTCAGTGAAGTGATGGCAGGCGGTGAGCAGATCATGCGGATCGCTCCGGCACTGGCACCTGGAGATTATGATCATCTGGAAGTACTGTTTACCGGAATGAAAAAAGACAGCACAGCAGCAGTAGATCCGTCAGGACTGATTGTTGAAAAGCAGGCAAAGATCGCAACAGACCAGATCATTGCAAAATGTAAAAATCAGACCGGTCAGGATCTGAGTATGGCAAGCTTTCTGGTATCCTATTACAGCGGAGATCAGCTGGTCGGAACACAGACTGCGTCTATCGGCGATATCTGTGACGGACAGGAATTTGTAGTCAACGCAGGTCTTCTGTACGATGGCTGGTATGAGAATGAATTAGAGTATGATTCCTATACTATCGAGCCGATCTCAGCAGACGCGTTGGCACAGGGATAAAGAGCAGCCGATTATTTAAGAAATGGTAGAATAAAAACGCCGGGAGTGTATCTTCAAAAAGATATACTCCCGGTTTTATATTATGTAAGAAATTTTTGAAACGATGCTGCATAACTGTTACATGATCTCATCGAATACCTGCAGCAGCTTCTGCACAGTTTCTTCCGTGGTTGCCCAGCTGGTAGCCAGTCGGATCACTGTATGCATCTCATCCGGTCGTTCCCATGTGGAGAAGAGCACCTGACGTTTCAGTCGCTCTGCCTGCTCATTGGTCAGCAGAAGGAACTGCTGATTGGTTGGGGAGTCAATATAGAAGGGAACGCCCCGCTCTTTCAGACCATTCTTCATCAGTTCGGACATATCGATGGCATGTCTGCCAAGCAGAAAATAGAGGTCGTCGGTAAATAAGGTATCAAACTGGATTCCCAGAAGTCGTCCCTTTGCCAGCAGAGCTCCATGCTGCTTGATATGAGTCAGAAAATGCTTTGGTGTGTTATCCTTGGTAAAGACTACGGCTTCGCCGCAGAGTGCACCTACCTTGGTTCCGCCGATATAGAACACGTCACAGCAGCTGGAGATGACGCCAAGAGTCACATCGGTGTTGTCGCTCATGAGACCATAACCCAGTCTGGCACCATCCAGATAGAGTGGAATATTATAAGCTTCGCAGATGGCGGAGATATTTTCCAGCTCAGAACGGGTATATAAGGTTCCGTACTCGGTGGGATGGGAGATATAGACCATGCCCGGAAATACCATGTGTTCATGATCTGAGTCTTCCCAGAATCCTCGTAAGTAGCTCTCCAGCTCTTCTGCGTAGATCTTGCCCTCATGCTGAGGAATGGTCAGTACTTTATGACCAGTAAATTCGATCGCTCCTGCCTCGTGGACACTTACATGACCAGTGGATGCAGCTACCACACCTTCATATGGCTGCAGCATGGCATCAATTACGTTCTGGTTGGTCTGGGTTCCTCCGGTTAAGAACCACACATCCGCCTGCGGGCATTCGCAGACCTTTCGGATCTTTTCCTTTGCACTCTCTGTATAGGAATCGGAACCATAGCCAGACTGCGGTTCCAGATTCGTCTCCATCAGACGCTTGAGGATCTTCTCATGTGCGCCTTCCTGATAATCGTTTTGAAATGATAACATAACAACTTTCCTCCGTAAAAAACTCTTTCTCCAGTTTAGCACAGTGGGGGAGAATGGACAAGATTCCAGAAGCAGATAGGAATGTGTTCAGTTATCTGCTTTGATTAAGTTCTTTGCGCTTTTCAATGACAGCTTCATTGACGAAAGATATCATACAGTTTATGATAGCTGTTCGTTTTATGCCTCGTTTCATCAGGAAACCTTTCAGAAACTTGATTGGTTCCTGAACCGGACGGATCGAATAGGTGTCCGTATCTTTCAGGAGACTTAACTCATCTTTGGTGACAAAGGAGATGCCGCAATTCTGCTCCACCAGATTCTGCATAAAATGGATCTGGTTTAATGTGCGGAATTTTGGTGTAATATGAAGTTGATGAAATTCTCGTTCCAACCTTGAGAGGATCAGTGACCCCTCCGAAAAAGTGAGAAGACATTCAGATTTTAACATGCTAAGTGGAATACGATCATACTGTTCCAGCGGATGATTTTTGGGCAGCAGGGCATAGAGTTCACAGGTTTGAAGCGGGATTGTTTCGAACATATCCAGATCCAGATCATCCGGAATCAGAGTATAGGCAAGGTCGATCTCCTCATCGAAGATTTTCTTTAGCATAATGTCATTAATATCCTCATGAAGACAGACTTCATATTGAGGATATCGTTCGTGGAAGCTGGAAAAGATTTTGGTAACAACCCAATCATCAAGTGTACTGTGAACAATCATGTTCAGTGTCTGTGTCTTGGCAGCAGCCATATTCTGCATATCACGCATGGTCTCTTCTATTACATTGAGAATATCATAGACGTGGGACATAAAATGAATACCCTCAGGAGTGAAAGCCAGTGGCTTGGCATTCCGGTCGATCAGAACAAGTCCCAGTTCATTTTCCAGTTTTTGAATTGCATTGGAAATCGATGGTTGTGAAATATAGTGTTCTTCCGCTGCTTTGGAAAAACTCTTCAACCGATAAATAGATTCCAGATATTCCAGTTTCTTAAAATCCATAATAATGCCCCCTAAAAAACGTAAAAACTTATAGTTTTTGATATACATCCTAAAGTAGATTGTAGGATGTAACCCGTTTAGGTGTCAATCTTTTTTGTTAAAAAACAGCAAATATTTTGTTTTGTATAGGATTTTTTAATACAAATTGCTGGTTAATAAAATAACAATCAGATTTTCTGGTGGATATAAGATAGAAAACAGTTATTTAATACTAAATGTAGGGAAAACCGCCATATGGATTGTAGGATGTTGGTTAAAATGATGTTAAGAAGAAGGGATGTATAGCTAAAAACTATACAGAGATAGATAAAGCATATTTTACAGTAAAATAGTAAATATGTTACTATTTTTATACAAAGATAACAATGTGAAGTAAAAAATATTAAGAATAAAATTACAGAATAGAGATAAAGAAACTGTTAAGAGAATATATTATGTGAAATTGCACAAATGGACTAGAGGAATCCAAGTGCTGTAAATAGGAGAAAAGAAAGGAGCAAGTGATATGAACGCAGAAATCACTAGCGCTGAGCTGAAAGAAAAGGCAAAGCAGCTCAGGAAAACAGCTGTAACTATGATTTATGAGGCACAGTCAGGACATCCAGGAGGATCTTTATCCATCGCTGATATCGTGGCAGACCTCTACTTCCGAGAGATGCGAGTGGATCCGAAGAATCCGCGTTGGGAGGATCGTGACCGCTTCGTACTTTCCAAAGGACATGTTTGCCCGATCCAGTATTCCGCACTTGGAATTCTCGGATTCTTCCCGGAGGAAGATCTTCATACACTTCGTAAAGAAGGATCCAAACTTCAGGGACATCCGTCTATGAACAAATGTCCGGGCATTGACATTTCCACAGGATCGCTTGGACAGGGACTTGCCTGCGGCGTTGGCATGGGTATCATGGCAAAGAGAGATAAGAAAGATTACAGAGTGTTTGTAGTGGTTGGAGATGGTGAGTGTCAGGAAGGAGAGATCTGGGAAGCAGCACAGACTGCCAACAAGTATCATCTGGATAATCTGATCGTATTTGTAGACAATAACAATCTGCAGCTTGATGGAATTACTGATGAAGTTATGCCGAACATCGACCTTGGTAAGAAATTCGAAGCATTTGGATTCGAGACTTATGAGATTGATGGAAATGATATGCAGCAGATCGTGGATACTTTTGAACGAATCCGTATGACTAAGAATGGAAAGCCAAAATGCATCTTTGGACACACCGTAAAAGGAAACGGAATCTCTTTTATGGAAAATGAGTGCGGATGGCACGGAGTTGCACCGAATGAAGAGCAGTATGCACAGGCAATGAAAGAGCTGGATGAACAGCTTGCTGAACTGGCATAAGCCGGCGATAGAAAAGAGGAGGCAATATGAGCGAAGTAAAGAAAGCGACCAGAGATGGTTTTGGCGATGAGATTGTAGAACTTGGAAAAAAAGACAATGACATCTATGTAGTAGACGTAGATATCGGAAAATCCTGTAAGACCGGAAAATTCCGTGCAGAACTGCCGGATCAGTACATTAATGTAGGTATTGCCGAGCAGAACGGTGCAGGCGTGGCTGCCGGAATGGCAACCTGCGGCAAGATCCCGTTCGTAGTAACCTATGCGGTATTTGGTTCTCTGAGAATGTGCGAGATGATCCGCCAGGAAATCTGTTATCCGAATCTGAATGTGAAGATCGCATGCTCCCACGGCGGCGTGACTCCGGCAAATGATGGAGCAAGCCATCAGAGCATTGAGGATATGGGTGTCCTTCGTACGATCCCGAACATGACGGTCATCATGCCGGCTGACTATTATGCAGCAAGAAAGTTGGTAAAAGCAGCAGCGGAGTTTGAAGGGCCGGTATATTTAAGATTTACCAGAGATGCAATTCCAGTAATTTATGATGAGAACACAGAGTTTGTGATCGGTAAGGCAAATAAGCTCAAAGAAGGAAAAGATGTATCCATTATTGCAAACGGTGATACCGTATGTATTGCCCTGAAAGCTGCAGAGATGTTGGAGTCAGAAGGTGTTTCTGTAAAGGTGCTGGATATGCACACCATTAAACCGCTGGATGTGGATGCAGTCAAAGAGTGTATCCGCGATACGGGTAAGATTATTACTGTAGAGGACCACAACATTATGAATGGTCTTGGAAGTGCAGTCAGTGAAGTGGTAGCAGAAGAAGGCGGCGCTTTAATTAGAAGGATTGGTATCCAGGATCAGTTTGGACAGTCTGCTCCGTATGAGAGATTGTTGGCAATTAATGGAGTAACTGCAGAAAATATTGTAAAGAATGCCAAAGAACTTTTGGCTAAATAGGAGGAAAATAGAAATGTTGGATTTTGATGGACAGGTAGTAATCGTAACAGGAAGTGGCTCACCGAAAGGAATCGGAAGAACGATCGCCCGCACATTTGCAAGACAGAAAGCTGCTGTTGTGATTGCAGATATGAATGAAGCAGGTGTAAAAGATACGGTTGCGGAAATCAAAGAAGAAGGCGGTGAAGCATTCGGTGTTGTTGTAAATATTACAGATGAAGCTTCTGTACAGAATATGGTAGATCAGGTTATGGAGCAGTATGGCAGAATCGATGTGCTTGTCAACAATGCAGGTATTTCACAGAAAGTAACTGTTGCAGATATGACTCTTGCAGATATGAAGAGAATCTTTGAAGTAAATATGTTCGGGCTGTTCCTCTGCACCAAAGCATGCATGAAAGTCATGAGAGCACAGAAATATGGAAGAATCGTCAATCTGTCTTCTGTATCTGGAAAACGTGGTGGCGGAATCTTTGGAGGAGCACATTATTCCGCATCTAAAGCAGCAGTTCTGGCATTCTCCAAGAATCTGTCCAGAGAGATTTCTGCAGAAGGAATTACTATTAACAGTGTATGCCCGGGTCTGATCAATACTGAGATCTGGAAATCCCTTCCGAAGGAAGATGCAGATAAAGTTATCGAAGGAATCCCCATGGGACGTCCTGGTGAAACGCAGGAAGTTGCAAATGCCATTGTATTTCTGGCTTCTAAAGAGGCTTCTTATATCACCGGTGAGGAGATTGATATCAATGGCGGATCCCATATGGATTAATGCCACAGCAAGCTGAATATGTTGGAAAATAAAGTTCTATTCCCACTAGACAAACATAGACAAACCATACAAAACATGTTAAAATTGTGTTAAGAAAAGTTATACGTATAAACATGGGTTGTTAGGATGAATAGGCAAAAGGAGTAGACATTGGAAAAGATCAGCTATCTTAAAAAAGTAAATAACGTGTCTGTAGTACAACAAGTGATTGATAATCTGACAGAGGCAATGCTTAATCGACAACTGCGTCCAGGTGATAAGATTCCTACGGAAGCGGAATTGGCGGAAAGCATGGGAGTCGGACGTAATTCTATCCGAGAGGCAGTAAAAATACTGGTATATCTGGGTGTGTTGGAGATTCGTCGTGCAGAAGGAACCTTCGTATGCGATGGATTTTCAGAGAGTATGATTGATCCAATGATTTATGGAATCATACTGGATAAGGAAGACTCATATGAGAATCTGATGGAATTGCGGGAAATGATGGAAGTTGGAGTTATGCAGCTTGCTATGAAGAAAGTAACTCAGAAGGAGCTGGATGTTCTAAAAAACAAACTTGAGGATATGCATAAAGAGATTCATAAAGGGCCGGATAATGTAGAAAATGCTTTTTGGGCTGACAATGAATTTCATGACATTATTTCCGATATGGGACAGAATCCTTTGGTAGATAAGATTAATCAGGTCGTGCGTACCTTGACACATGCCATGAGGCTTGAGACTGTGAGGACAATGATTGAGACCGGAGAAGGCGAAGAACTCTATAAAGCACATGAGAATATTTATCGGATGATAGCTGATAAAGATATGGAGCAAATGGATAAAGCTGTAAAAGCAACCTATTTTACTGATAAGCTGAACAGTGATAAATAAAAATATTAAGTAAATTCTATATGCCACATATTAGCAGTATAGAAAAGAATTTAAAATTGTTGAGGGCAAACCCTCAGACCCTTGGAAACATATGCCATACAATTCCCATATATAGCCGTCATTCTACTTGCCAGGAAAATGACGGCTATATTTAGTTAGTGGGAATTTTTATGATCTTATGGCAATGGCTTCTATTTCTTATCAGGAAAAAAGAATGCCATTTACCGTTAAAACATACAAAATAATGAAAATAAATTTGGATAAATTGTGAATAGTAACTGAAAGGTAAATGTGATATTATCAAATCAAGTTAAACGATTACGTAAATAGCAGTTTCTTCACGAAACTGCTAAGTAAGGTAAGGTAAACGTTTACCTTTGCACTAGAAAGGGATAAACGAATGGCAAAGACCTTGAAGCAACTGGCACAGGAAGCAGGCGTATCAATTGCAACAGTCTCAAAGGTTGTAAACGGAAGAGATGAACATATCAGCGAAGCGACAAGAAAACGAATCCGGGAACTAGTAGAGAACAGCGGATATCGTCCCAATGCGATTGCAAAAGGACTGAAAGAAAAAAAGACAAATACCATCGGTTTTATACTTCCTGACATCAGTAACCCGTTTTTTCCGGAGATTGCAAGAGGAATCGAGGATGAAGCAAAGAAATACGGATTTGCAGTTGTCTTCTGTAACACAGATAATGACGTAGTCAGAGAAGAAAGCTGTATCTCATTCCTTCGGTCGAAGATGGTAGACGGTCTTATTTTTACACAGACAACGAGAGAAAGTGTCTTTTCCAAGGAACTGATTGGAAATATACCGGTTGTAGTAGTGGACCGAGGAATTGATACCAATTCAAAAAATATTGGCAAGATCTATGTGAACTGTATGGGAGCGATTTATGATGCCACTTGCAGATTGATCAGACAGGGTTGTGAGAAAATTGCATTTATATCTGCCAATCTTGGTAAAGAGCGGGACTATCGATATGAAGGTTACGAAAAAGCATTAAAGCAATATAAGAGAACCGTCGATCCAGTCATGATTTTTAAAAATGATTATAATGAGGAGACCGGATATCAGGGAATCCAGAAAATCTGCAGAATCTGCAGGATAGATGGTCTGGTATGCGGAAATGATCTGATCGCAACAGGAGCCATACAGGCATTATCAGAAGGTGGATGGAAAATACCAGAGGATATAAAAATTGTTGGATTGGATGATGTGATGTTTGCAAAATATTTATCACCGCCATTGACAACAATTGCACAGCCAGCATATGAAATGGGTAAAGAAGCAGCAAAGATGCTGATCCGGCATATTACGAATGGGGAACCGTTATATTCAAAGGAATTGCCATATGAAATGAGAGTACGTAGTTCCGGTTAAAGGCAGGAGGGAAGGAACATGGAAAAAAAGTTTGAAACGCTGTTGAAAATTAAATATGGGTCATTAGATCCAAAGGTGAATCTGGAACCGGATTTCTTTACAGGTTTCGATCCGGCAAGAAGAAAAGAGATCGTGACAGAAGAGGCTGCATTTTATCATGGAATCACACAGCCGTATTCCAAAGATGACAAACTGGAAAAGCATTATGAATCCTTTACTGCAGAAGACGGATATGAGATACCGGTAAAAATATACCGGCCAAAGAATGCAACAGGATCATTACCGGTAGTGATGTTTTTCCATGGCGGAGGATTTATGACATGCAGTGTGGAAACCCATGATTATGTACCATCCTATCTGGCAGCAGAAGCAGGAGTGATAGCAATCAACGTGGAATACAGACTTGCACCGGAATATAAGTTTCCGCGGGGACTGGAAGACTGTTATCTGGCATGTAAATGGGCGATTGAACACAAGGAGAAGCTTGGAATAGCAGAGGATCGGTTGTTTGTATGTGGAGACAGTAGTGGAGGTAATTTTGCAGCCGCAATTGCTTTGATGGCAAAAGATCGGAAAGAATTTGATGTGTATGGACAAATTCTTATTTACCCAGTAACAGATGTAGCAGAAGCAGTTAAGAAAAGATCACTGGAAGTATATGGCTCTGTATGCGGAACAGAAGAACATCCGACACCAGTTCTGACTTCCTATTTTAAAAATATCAAAGCAGACGCAGGCAAACCATATGCATCACCGCTTCTGGCAGATGATCTGGAGGGGCTTCCGAAAGCACTGTTTATTCAGGCAGAATGCGATGGACTTGTGGATGACGGACTGATGTATGCAAAACGGTTAAAGGATGCAGGAGTACCGGTGGAGTGTAAAGTCTATGAAGGCATGCCTCATGCATTTATTTTAAGAACCTATTCAGAAACATTTGAAGCACTGGATCAGATCTGTGCATTTCTGAAGAAGTAAAAGATTCAGGTAACTGGTATATGACGCGGATGGAACTGTCATATACTAAAATATAGTATCAAATAAAAAAATTGGGAGGATAGGGTACTATGAAAAAATTAGTAGCAGCGTTACTTGTAGGAACCATGTGTTTTGGTTTGGTTGGATGTGGTCAGACAGCAGACACTTCTGCAGATGCACCTGCAGAGACCACAACAGAAGATGCAACCGATGCAGCAACAGATGTGGCAGATGAAGCTGCTGCAGATGACGGCGAAGTATTTATCGGACTTGCAATGCATAACC
>OGJP01000384.1_pt1 | contig 29724 bp, 36 predicted proteins | sample 1572311 | NCBI WGS metagenome assembly OGJP01 (sample SAMEA2582093, study PRJEB24529) | metagenome | biome: Human gut stool | place: China | collected 2011
TAATGGAGAAGCACATCGGATCAACAGAGTGCTTCTGTTATGATAAGAAAATGGCTGGCTTTGCCGCACAGGAGCATATTGCAGAGTTCAAGGACGGAAAATGCCCGGTGCAGCTGATGGTGATGAAATGCGACAAGTTCAAGGGCAAAGGCTTTGATGCCTTCCTGATGAGCCAGATGTGGGACTGCCAGGAGGACCGGGAGCGGATCTTCCGGGAGTGCAAATATCAGGTGGTAGCCACCGATATGCTGTCTGCGGCGCTTCCGGCGCTGGAGCGTGCCAATCTGGATGCCGACTTTTTGGAGGCTCTGGCGGAGCTATACCCCACCTGTGAGGCATTCTATTTCCAGAACTGCGGCAAACTGTTTCTGGCGGAGGATGTGCGTTCTCACCAGATTGAAGGTTCGGATCGGTTCATCCGCTTTGGCGTCAATGTCCGCTTCTTTAACATTGAGGGCACCGAAGATATGCTCATCGACACGGTGGGCATGAGCACCCTGTTCCTGCCCGACCTCCAGTACCACTTCCACGACATGGACCCCAACTGGGTGGTAAACCACGCCTACAATGTGGCATCGTACATATTGGAGCATGATAACCCCATTCAGGATGGGGAAACCATAGACGGCGTGGCGGATGGCCAGATGTGCCGGGAGATTCAGTGGAAGTGCCAGTATGAGGACGCTCTGATCCAGCCGCTCAGAGGGGTGCTGGACATTAATATGGGAGAGTGTGCATCTGGAATGCGTTAATATAAAATGATGCCATATAAAAAAGATAGTTGACATTATATCGTAAAATGACAGCTATCTTTTTTATATAAGGGTTTTGGTTAAGATTTTCGTTCTACAAACCACCGGCCTATATAAGCTCCCGTTAAATTTGTACTGCGTTCAAAAAAGAGATGGCTTTGCTTTCCGTTTACCAAAATTGTATAACAGTCGCCCTGACCTCCAGCTTTCCTTGCGACAGAGGGTTTCACATTCAAAATGCGGTCAATTGTATAAGGCGTTCCGTCTTCCCAGGTAAGTTCTTCTGGAAGCATTTTTCCGTCTGGAAGGAAGGCTGCTCTTACGTTTACATAAACCTTGCAGTCTGTCTGAACACCGCTCATATAGTTCTACCTCCTTAAAAAGTTTTTTAACTTCTTCCAGTTCTTCCTCAAGTGTAGATGCATCTGAATGGAAAATGAGATGTGCTTCATCCTTTGTCCATCCGCATAGCAGATAATCACCGGTATGTGTTAGCTCAGAGGTATAGTAAAAATATTGCTGCTTATCTAATTGACAGCAGAAATAGGCACACCGGGTAAGAGGGGAGAGGACAGGAGATGGAGTAATAAGCTGATAGATGATAGTTGTCCCATTGTTGCAAAGTTCTTTTCTAAGGGAAAAATCGTTTTCCGTATATGGACAAATATAATCAGACTCTTCCTGATACATGGCATGGAACAAGTCAAGGTATAGATCGGAGCCATTTTTTTCAAGATCCTGGCAAAATGATTTTGGGGAAAGATAGAAAAAATGGGGGTTCCATTTATGTTCTACATAGTATATATCGCGGATAGTATCTTCGTTCATCAGTAGTCCTCCTATTCAATTGTTTTCAGAAAATTCCCATGTGATACGATGGGAGACTCCAGTTTATAACCTTTACGTTTCATGACACGAAATTTAAAGTCCAGTAATTCTGCTGGTACATAAAGAGCTTTGGCTGCCTGAAAGAAAAACTGGTCTTCGTTTAATGCATTTAATACGCAGTCATCGGATAACAGCAGTTCGGCAGCAAAGAGATTTGCTTCATATTCCTGCCGATCTGTATCGTCAAATAGTGTAAATTCATGAAACGCAGCTGTTATGTTTGTATGAAGCACGGAGTGAGCAATTTCATGAGCTAGTATGACCCGTTGAATCACTTCCGGTAAATCGCTGTTGATTGTGATATGTTTGATTCTGCGGTGCTGAACATAAAATCCTTTGCAGCACCCTTTATATCTTCCCATCGGTTTTAATACCACGATAATTTTCATTGCCTGTGCCAGACGGAATGGATCCGATTCACCATATTTTTTCTGGATCCGTCTGACTTCTTCAGATATGGATTGAATAGTCAAAACAGCTCCCTCCTTTCGGACTATATTACGGGAGAAGATTATTGTGGATTTTTCTTTTTGCCAAAGGTTTTTCTGGCTGCTTTTTTACAGTCATAGTATGCTTCGGCAACTGCCTGAAAATAAGCATCTTTTGCTTCTTCGCTTAGAGTGCCTCCTGCAAAAAGAGCTGTGTTCTCAGCCAGCATTTTCTGTAGATCCAACGCCTCCCTGGTTCCGCTATTTTTTCTCATATCTTCTACATATTCCATGCGGTCTAAGCCGTAAGATGGATCCTCTATGTTATCGTTCTGCAGATACTCGGTTGATACCTCCAGTGCCTTTGCCAGTTTATAAAGCTGTGCCTGGTATGGTTTTCTTTCGCCTAATTCATAAGAAGTAATTGTCCGGATACCCATTCCGGCTTTTTCTGCTAATTGTTTCTGACTTAATCCAAGATTTCCGCGTTGTTCTTTAACTTTAGCACCAAAAGATTTCATGTCAGACCTCCATTCGTTTTAGTGTGCGTAAACTTGCTAACTGTGCTATTGACAAGTGTGCATGTAGTTGCTAATATTTGAATTAGCAAGAGTTAGCAAGTATCAGTGACTATATGCAAATTATAATGGTAAGTGTGCAAACTGTCAAGAATAAGTGTGCTAATACTTGCTAGAAAAAATTGGAAGAGGGTACAGAATATGAATCGGACAATCCTTCATAGCGATATGAACTGTTTTTATGCTTCTGTAGAAATGATGCTGAACCCAGAGCTACAGGGAAAAGCAGTAGCAGTGTGCGGGTCCACAGAAAACCGTCATGGAATTGTTCTTGCAAAATCAGAGAAAGCGAAACAAGCAGGAATAAAAACAGGGATGGTTAACTGGGAGGCAAAACGACTTTGACCGGATTTGATTTTGGTTCCACCCCAGTATGAACAGTATTTAAAATATTCCAATATGGCAAGAGAGATTTATCAGGAATATACAGACCTGGTAGAGCCTTACGGAATGGACGAGTGCTTTCTAGATGTGACAGCAAGTCAGGTTCTTTATGGTTCTGGAAAAGAAATTGCAGACCAGATTCGCTGCAGGATGAAGAATGAACTGGGATTGACTGTTAGTATAGGAATTTCATTCAATAAAATATTTGCAAAACTGGGAAGTGATATGAAGAAGCCGGATGCCATAACTAGCATTGAAGAATCAGAATGGAAACAAAAGGTTTGGCCGCTTCGGGTATCGGAATTATTATTCTGTGGCCGCTCAACTACAAAGAAGCTGGAGCAAGTTGGAATTTATACGATAGGAGATCTGGCAGAAATGGATCATGATTATGTGAACCAGCTTCTTGGTAAAAATGGGCTGATGCTGTGGTCATATGCAAATGGTCTGGATGATAGTCCGGTAATGGAGAAGGACTTTGTGTCTCCGATGAAAAGTGTGGGGCATGGAATTACTTGTACAGCAGATCTTAAAACAGAAGAGGAGGTCTGGAAGGTTATTCTGGAATTATGCCAGGACATAGGACATCGATTAAGGATTCATGGATTGAAAGCACAGGGGGTTCAGATAGCGATTCGCAGTCAGGAACTATTTATAAGGCAGTATCAAGGTCAACTTTCCCTTCCGACGATAGTGCCTTTGGAAATTGCTAAACTGGCGAGGGAACTATTTCAGAGAAATTATGATTGGAAGGAACCTGTGCGTTCGGTAACTGTTCGTGCAATCAACTTGGTATCAGCAAAAGAACCGGAGCAAATCTGTTTGTTTTCGGATCCAATCCGGCTTGAGAAAGAAGAAAAATTATTTCTGGCGATTGAGGAAATTCGGCGGCGATTTGGAAAAAGGGCTATCTATCCAGCGGCCTTGATGAAGGATCTGAAGATGCCGGAATACCGAGATCATGGTTTGATTATGCCGGGAGTTATGAACCGGTAAGATAGGAGGGGCTTATGGGACGGAAAAACTCATTGGCAAAAAACAGTATTCAGATGCTGTGTGTGATGCAGCATCTGGATGAACAAAATTTATATGAAAGGTCAAAATTGTTATTATCTATTTATCGAAATGTATGCTGGACGGCCTGTGACCGTGCTGCAATGCTTCGTGAAGAAGCAGAATATTGTTATGGCAGAGAACTGGAGGAGGGGCTTCTATATCTGAATGATTTTGCTCCTACTGTAGAGAGGGAAAAGTTTGAAGAAACAGTAAAAAGCCTGTTCCAGACCAAGTGGCTTGTGGAACTGGTAGACTCGGCCATGGTTAAAATGCGTGATTTTCCATATTCACCACAGCTTTATTTTGACATTGTGTTTAAGTGTTATTTAAGCCGGTTCCGATATACAGAACCTGAATTACTGGAAACGCTTCGGATGGAAAGAAGCACATATTATGATAGAAAAAAGGAAGCAATTAAAATATTCGGTCTATCCCTTTGGGGGAGTGCTCTTCCTCAAATCAAACAGGCTTTGGAAGAACCGTTACTTTATGAATAGAGGAGAGGTGGTTTTATGAGCAACAAAAAGAAAATGGAAGTTTTGTATTTTGTTGAGCAATACATAAAAAGGTATGGATATCCGCCTACTGTGCGGGATATCGGAAAAGGTTTAGGGTATCGTTCCCCATCAACTGTGCATGGTTATCTTCGGCAATTGAAGGAAGAACATCTGATTGAAAGTGACGGAAGCAAACCGAGAACGCTTCATATTAATTAAATAGTCCGACTAAAGTCCGACAATAGTCCTACTGAAAGTCCGACTTCTCTCATGTTATAGTCAGTACACTGGATGGTCAGTGTGCTGAGCGAGAAGATCTCATACAGAAATGTATGGGGTCTTTTTTTATAGTGTTTTGTGCGCTGAATCCAATTTCAAATTTGTTAAGAGCCAGCGGGATCTTCCCGTTGGCTTCTTTTTTTCTAAGGAGCAGCGTATGGAGAAAAGCTTTTGCTTGAGGATTGCCAGAAACCTATGTCGTAGTCCGCCACTTGTCCTTCGTTTTCACCACCCAACGAAAACTAAGGAGGACAGGAACATGGCAAAACCGTATAAGATACCGGATTTTAGAAAAATGTATCCGGAAGCCAGCGAGGAAGTAATCGCTGTATTGAGAACAAGTGAAAGAAAAATGCAGTATCAGGAATATGACTTAAAAAGAGCAAGAAATATCGTAGATCCTAAAACAGGAGAGAAAATGACCATTCCTAGCAGAGAGGATTCCTATGAACGCCTGCAGGAAATGGCTGTGCAATTTCCAGAAGAAAACAGAAGTGTTGAGGATCAGATTCTGAAAAAAATAGAGTGTGAACAGTTACATAAATTCCTTTTAGAACTCTCGAAAGAAGAACAGTGGTTGATTCAGGAACTCTATTTTGAGGAACGGACGGAACGGGAGGTAGCTTCGGTACTTGGATTGTCACAGAAGGCGATAAACAAACGGAGACAGAAGATTTTAGAGAAACTGAGAAAATTATTTTAATTATTTTTCTGTTTTTGGTTCTCAAACTTCTCTGCCAGCGTGGAAAGAAGTGAAGGGGACTGATTTCTCTTTCTGTTCTTTGGCAAAAACTGTGTGAAACAGTCATATCCGGCAATACAGATACCTTAGTTGTTCAGCCCAAAAGGAAAAGCACAAAGGAAAATCCGCCACGACCACCTGCAGATAGTCAGAGTGTCTGTCAATAAGATGACATCAAAGGTGCAGAGCGAAAAAAATTTGTCCTTAAAGCAGTTTTGGCAGACTGCCTGCAATGACCTGAACAGCCTATAATGATACTTCCGTCCAGTCACAGCCCCGCAAAACGGGAACACGCAATGAGGGCGGCTCGGAGAGACCCTCGGAGGGGAACAATCCCATGACAGCCTTAAGCCATGGCTGGTCAGTGTTGCCGCCCAAAGATATCGGTTGTAACAGGAATATCAGTATTTCCGATATCTGGTTCCGGGAAGTTGTGTCGAATAGGAACTTTTGAAAATGAAGAACAAGTGATTTTTAACAGAAACTATGGCGGCAGCTTTATATTTATCCAGCGGAAAAGGAAAGATAGATCAGCTGGATAAGGCTGCCGCTATCCTTGTGTTCTAAATCACAAAATGATAAGGAGGAAGATGTATATGCGTGTCAAAGAATTTATGGAATTATATTCTGACAGCAATTTTCATTTTATGACATCGAAAGGATATTTATTTCTGAATTCTGACCAGGTAAAATCCATACTTTTGGAAGGGCAGAAAGAAGCAGCCAAGAAGGAGCTGGGAAAGGGAATCCGAGCTGATGAACTTTTGGCAGGCGAGGTCATCAGCGTAAGCTGGAAAAAGGGCATTTGCCATATGACGGCAGAATTACATAGAGATAGAGACTTTTCATAAAGAGTAGGAACATTCGTAGTCCAAAGTAGATGGAAGGAGGGGAAGTGTTACGATAAAAAAAGGAGATATATATTATGCAGACCTGATGCCGGTAATAGGCTCTGAACAGGGGGGAATCCGGCCGGTTTTGATTATTCAGAATGATGTTGGTAATTGTTACAGTCCAACCGTCATTGTGGCAGCAATTACAAGTCGGCCTAATAAGCACTGGATACCTACACATATCGAATTGGGAAATCATGTAAGAGGACTCCATAATGATTCTGTTATTTTATTGGAGCAGGTAAGGACGATTGACCGGATAAGATTAAGAGGGTATGTAGGAAGTCTGAGTGGAGCCATGATGCGTAAAGTAGATGAGGCAATTCTCGTGAGTTTTGGTGTAACAGTACAGAGAAGAACATAAAGGGTGTTTGGAAAAGGAGCAGGAGGCAGGAATGGGTCAGGGAAAACGTGCGTGGATCTATTGTGCGATTGATGCACCGGAAGATAGAAATGGTGCATTAAAAAGTCAGTTTAAACAGCTGATTGATTATGGAGAGCAGATGGGATTTGAACTGGTTGGAAGTTCCAGTGATGTGGGGACAACTCCGCTTTGGAATCGAAATGGATTTCGTCATTTTATAGAAGCGGTTCAGAGAGAACAGGTAGATGTTCTTTTGATTGTAAACCGTGGCAGGCTGTCCAGATCATCCATGCAGCTCGCAAGATTTCAGATCCTTCAGGAAAGCTATGATGTCGATGCATATTCGCCATTGGAAGGGAAAATTGAGTTTGGCAGTTGAAAAAATAGGAGAGAAGATTTTATGAGAGCAGAAGAAAAGAATATGGTAGAACGGATCATGGACACAGAAACGATGGGATATGCCTATGAGTATCCATATGGTGGGGGAGCCAGAAAAGAATATATGTTGGCACTGACCCCGGAGAACTTGGCAAATTTTATCGGTGCGAGAGGATATGATGCTAAAAAAATAGTGATTACCGATGTGTTGGATCGCCTGATTGTGAATACCTGTATGGGGATGCTGGATGTTTGTCCGGACCAGAAATTATGTGGGAGAATTATTGAGTATTTGGCGCCGATCCAGCTGGGAGAGAAGGAGGCTGGAGAGATTTTGGCGGTGGAACGCAATGTGGCAGATGAATATTTTGCTATGGAAGATGAAGAGGTTACGATGGCAGAATGTCAGATGTTATAGAGATTGTTGAGGAGGTAGAACGATCATGATTGGGATATTGATTGTTGCGGCAGTTGGAATTATTGGATTTTTGTTAACTGCAGGTATTGCATTTGGAATAGCAGGGAGTTATCAAATCGATTGACGTTGTTTATTGATAATGCTTCGTTTGAAAAGGAAAGATTGTTACATTGTGTGATAGCTATGAGAAGAGTAACACGGTATACTGTGTATAGCGTTAGAGGAAAGGAGTAAAGTAATATGGCAAGGTATATTGTGGATTCCCAGATAGATAATCACGAAAAATATTATTTCATTCGTGAACAGGAGAGCCAGGATATAGTATTACTGCCCTCCAAGTATCTAATGCATAAAAAAAGATCAAAATTGTCACCTAACACTATCAGAAGAAGTGCAGGAGCCATTTCATACTATCTGAATTATATAGATGAGACTGGCATTCAGTTAGATGATGTATGGGAGATGCCATATAATAAGCAGCAGGAACACTTTACAGACTATTTGATATGGTTACAGGCAGGATTGCATAGTGGAGATAGTTACAAAAAGAAACCATATAATGAGACCTGTAATGCGTATTTAAAAGAGGTGTTCCGATTTTATAGATTTTCTGGACAGCAGGATGAATCTACAAAGCAATTGAAAGTCCTCTCTGATATGAGAATTATTGTACATAATTCAGTGGGAGTAAAAAGAACATTATATCGGAATACATTTCATGGATATCTACAGGAAAAAGGACATATAGGGAAGACCATAGAGCAGGATAAGATCGTGATTTTATTAAAGGCATGTGCCAATTGTCGCGATCAAATCCTGCTTTTATTATTAGCAGAAACGGGATTTCGCATCGGGGAACTTTTGGGAGTCCGGTATGCGACAGACATTGATTATGAAAGACACTTACTGTATGTCAATTTTAGAGAAGATAATGAAAATGGAGCCAGGGCTAAGAATGCAGAATACAGAAAGGCAAAAATCAGCGATGCCACCTTTGAAATTCTGCAGTTTTATATAGAGGAATATAAAGACCTTATTTTCCAGCAGGAATACTTGATTATTAACATTTCGGGAGATTATGCAGGAAAACCGATGCAGGACTCAGGCGTCTATGCATTGATGGAACGGCTGCAGAAGAAGACTGGGATTAAAGTAACACCACATATGCTGCGGCATTATTTTGCAAATGCTCGCCGGAAGGCTGGATGGAAGCTGGAACTTATCAGTCAAGCGCTTGGGCATCGAAATATAGAAACAACAATGAGATATTTAAATATATCGGATCAGGAGTTGATGGATGTCAGTGATGAATTTTATAGAAAACATCAGTCCATTTATGAAATTGACAAATTACTTTAGGGAAGGAGGAGAAGTATGTGATTGCATTAAGATTATTGAATACGGAATCACAGGATAAAGCGGATTATCTTCACAACCAGTTGATAACAGATATAAATGTACCGAGTACATACTGGGAGTGTGCAGAGTCCTACCTAAAAGGTGTAGGGATATATGATGTTTTCCTTATAGAAGAACAGGATTTCCGTAATTATAAAATCTTTTTGCGTGAAACAGGGAATTTTACAAAGAAACAGGTATTTGAGCGAACTGGGTTCCTGCGAAACTTGAAGAAGACTCTCATCCAAGAAGAGTATAAAGAGTTGTTGGATGAAATTGAGCAGTGCAATACAGTGCAAGAACGCTTGAAAGGAAATGTCAGGAATTTCTTGATACGGCAGGGAATTCATCATGTAAAGGAAATTGATTATAGAATCAGAGAACTGTATGAAAGTGAGTTGCGCAGGACAAAAACTTCCTCTAAAGGTCTTGAATATTTGAAGACATTGGATCGGATCAAACAGTTTGATATCCGAAAAGAAATGGAAACCCTTTCTGGAAGAAATAAAGAGCGGCTCAAGTATGAAGGGCAAGTGATTTTTCTTCCCTATATACCGGATCAGGACATAGCATCAGATTTTGATTATATCCAAGATAAAAGCGAACTGGTATGGGATTTTAGTCAAAAGGTGCCAGAAACTTTAAAAAAACAAATTTTTCAGATTTTATGCTATGCCTTGAGAAATATAAAAGACAGCAAGGATCGCAGAGTGCGCTATCTACTTCCTTTAAGGTGGATGTATGAGTTTTGCGTAGAGGAAGGAATTGATGATATCGAGCGGCTTGAACTGGAGCAAATAAAGAAATTGGAAACAATTGTAGCCAGGAAAGTTGCAAATGTGAAGAATAGTATGCAGATTGTGGATAACAGCCGCAAAATACTATTTATGAGTGGAAAAGAAATTCACTGGCATGCAAATGTCTGGTATATGGAAAGATTTAATTTTGCACCAGAGCGTGTAAATCCAAGCAATCCTGTGCAGCGACTCAGTTTTTACGAAGTGACGAATGAGAGAAACAGAGAATTGCTGCAAGAGTATATGAAATATCAAGTAGGTATCGGTGATTTAGCACTTGGAAATATACGAAATCAATTGTGTTATATTAAAAAATTTCTAGTTTACTTTAACACATTGGAATCCATATGTGAAATTACGGAAGAACAGATAGCAGAGTATTTCAAACTTCTGCAGGAAGAGGAAATTAAAGCAGAAACAGTAAACAGACAGATATTTGATATTCACAGATTTTTTGTGTACTTAAATGCTAAAGGACATATCAAGAGAATAATTTTTGATCCGAATTATTACATCCAGAAAGTTTTTCCATATCACCATGATCGAAGTGTTCAGGAAGATGAGTATATGGAAAGCTAAAGTTTTTTCCGGAAGTACAAAGACTTATTTTCCTAAATTTATGGGCAACAGGACTACGGATCAGTGAGGTATGTACATTAAAAGGAGGTGCGTATTATTGGGATGGGGAAGATGCATGGATTAAGGTTTATCAAATTAAAATGAAAACGGAGAAAATGATACCAATTTCATTGGTGCTTTATCAAATTATGAAAATTTATATAAAAAAGCATCATATTAAACCTACCGATTTCCTGTTTAAATCAAAGGATGGCGGGGCATATAGGACTGGTACCTTTGTTAAGGGCTTCAAAGCAAATTGTAAGAAGTATGGAATACATATTTCGGGCGAAACATTCAAGACGCATGATTACAGGCATACATTGGCAAGTAGTTTCTATGATGAAGGAGTGTCCATTCAGACGATTCGGGATTATTTAGGGCATAACAATGAAAATATGACAAAGCAGTATATAGACTACATGCCTAAACGGATCGAACAGGCGAATAAGGAATATTTCAATCAGGCAGAAAATCTTCTTGCAACTGGAATTATTCCAAAGAAACGGGGTGAAAAAACTGGAAAATAAGATACATATCTATGAATTAGACTGCTATAAGAATGCGACTGAAGAACAAAAAAAGAGAATGAGGGTTCGGAAAGACCGTTACTTCGACTTGGAGGGACTTCCGTCAGAAGAAGTAAGAAAGCTCCTAGAAGATTTTGTCTGGGAAAGGGGAAAGAAACTTGCTCCAAGTAGTTTGGCATCTGAAATATTATATTTTAATAATATCCGGAATTTTCTTATAGAAAAGAATATTAAAATCCTGAGATATGAAGACGAGAATAAGATTATTTTGCAGCTAAAGAGTTGGATGATGGAAAAGGGATATGCCCTTACAAGTAAGAAGTATCGAAGCGTTTATGAAATTGTAGCAACAGAAACACCTGGCATAATAAAGCATATGAAGAAGATTCTGAGGTATTCTCAGAAAGATGGGGGGTGCTTAGAACAGGAGAGAGATGTGTGGGAATTGGACAAGTTTGAATTTCCTCTCCGCAGCAACCCGATAAAGAATGTAAAGACTATAAATTTTAAAGGAATTAGTCAAATAACAATCCGAAAAGAAGTTAAAACAGTAATTTTTATGCATTTGAAATATATGGCAATAGGAAGTATTATGGCTGAGATGGTAGCGACTAAAAGATTTTGTAGATATCTGGCATTAAGGTATCCTAAGATTATATCATTACTAGATTTGACACGGGATATTATGGAAAGCTATTTGATCTATCTTCAGACAGAGGCAAAGGAGAGGAAAAATTATCGCTCTGATTTATATGGTCTACGAAGGGTAATTGAAGATGTGGGAAATCATTATGATAGGCAGGATATTAAAAACCTATTTATAAGTACAGATTTTCCTAGCACGCCAAGATATCTATTTAAGTTTTACTCGGACGAGACCATAAAGAAGCTGAATGAAAACATTTTTCAGATGGATGAACAAATAGCGAGGGCGTTAATCCTTCATCAGCTGCTGGGAACACGAATTTCGGATACGCTTACACTAAAAACAGACTGTTTGAGTATAAGAGAAAATCGATATTTTATACGAATCGAGCAGGTAAAATCAATTACATTTGAAAAAGCAATTAGTGATGAAATAGCACAGCTTATTATAAAGTCAATTGATTATACCGAGGAACATTATGGAAAGACAAAATATATTTTTGTAAAAAAAGAGGATCCATTGAGACCATTTCAGTATAGCATGCTTCAACATCGAGTCATGCAGATGATTAGGAAAAATGATATTCGGGATGAGAATGGAGAGTTGCTGAATTTTGGAACACATACATTCCGACATTGTTATGGGAAAAAGCTGACAGAGATGCATATCGACGACTGGATGATCGCAAGGCTTTTGGGGCATAAAACATTACAAAGTGTACATCATTACCGAAAGATTGGGAACAAGATAATGGCGGATGAAACGAGGGCAGTCAGAGAGAAAATCGATATGATTTTAATGGATGTGGTAAAGGAGTGGGATGGATATGAAATATGATAAGATGATAGCCGTTAACAAAGCTGAGAGTGAGCAGAAAATAAAAAAGGCGATTCGGGCAATCGATGATATGGGTGCCAGAGGGCTGCCGATTTCTGTAACAGAATTGGTTCGTTGGACAGGTTTATCAAGAGGATTTTTTTATAAGAATGTGCAAGTCCGTCAGAAACTGGAGGAAGCTATTAAACAGCCACGGCGGATAGATGTACAGCAGCCATCTGAAGAAAGAAATGCTGCAGATTATAATTTTCAGGAATTGAAGAAGGATTTTAACAGCTGCCAGTCAGAGAATCAAAGGTTAAAGGCTGAAAATGAGCAGCTTCTCCAAAAGTGCAGTATACTTCAAAAAGAGGTGGACACATTGAAGAAACGGTTGGATCGAAAGGAAATTGCATTGTTAAAAAAACTATAAAGGTTGTGATTAAGGATGAAGGCAAATAAAATCATCGAAATGAGCCAGGAAAAAAGCAGGCAAAAAGTAAAACTAGCAATGGATGAAATTCAAAGAATGCGTAATGAGGGCGAAAGGATTACAGTTTCCGGATTATGCAAAAGAACAGGCTTATCTAACTCGTTTTTTTACAGAAATCCAAAAATCAAAGAAGAAGTACATAAAGCTGTTGATATTCAAAATCAAAGCTATAAAATGAACATAGACGAAGTGGAACTCCTTGATGAGTATAAGGAAAAATTGTTAGCTATGAGAATCGAGATTATAAAATTGAAAGCAGAAAATCAAAAGTTAGAATCAGAGTTAGATTTTTTGCGAAGACAACAGGAAGGTGTGAGTGATGTTAAATGAAGTATGATAAAATTGTAGGGCTCAAGAAACAGCAAGAAAAAGAGAATTTAGAAATTATTCAGAGAGAGATTGATGCGATGCTTCGAAGAAAGGAGCGGATATCAATTACTGCATTGGCAAAATATGCAGGGGTGGATAGGAGCTATTTTTATAGAAATTTGCAGGCCAAACAAATGGTAGAAGATGCACAATTGAAGCAGGGAGAATGTTATAACCCTAAAAAGGCAATTTTTGATAGAGCGACTGAGGAAGTTAATAAGCAGCTGAAAAGACAAATGATTTTATACAAGAGACGAATTAAAGAGCTAGAGCTGCAGATAGAATTACTAGAAGAGGAAAATCAGAGGTTGAAAGAAAATAGGTAATTTTACATAAAGTAAGAGAGCAGACTTTTGGACAAGAGGATATCCAAGAGCCTGCTTTTTTACTAAATTAAAAAGAAAAATAATTTACACATCGGAGTGATGTGAAAGATGAGACAATTATTTTCAAGCATTCCGGGGCAGGTACTGGATTTTATCGTGGTTCTTGTGGGATTGGTCATTATTTTTAAAGGAAAGATTACAGGAGTCGTGAATGATATTTTTGAAAAAATTGTTTCACAGACCAGTCGGATCTAAGAAAAAAGGATCGATCACTGTGTGGCTGACACTTAGTTTTCTCGTGTTCCTTGGACTGTATCTGATCTGTCTTCAGTCGGTACAGAAGCAGTCGGCAAGAAGGCGGGCAGAACAGGCTATGGAAAATGGGATGTTCTCGCTGTTTTCTGAATATGAGCCGCATCTGCTGGATAAGTGGGATTTGTTTTATATAGACACTTCCTTTCAGGGCGGAACGGAGAAAAGAGAAGAACTTTGCAGTCATCTGTGGAAATTTATACAGGAAAACATTACGAATGTCCGTGGAAAACCGTTGGATGGCTTGAACCTTCAGGGAGTAAACCTTGAAGACCTGGTACGGGCGACGGATGGAGACGGTGCTGTATTTTATCATCAGGCCATAGAGGTCATGAAGGAAAAATGGGGACAGGATCTGGTGGAGGACTGGCTGCTTGGGCCTGAGCAGCGTGAGGAGCTGTTGACGCAGGCGGAAGAGATGCAGCGGGACTATGAAGAAAGCCGCCGGATCGTGATGGATTATGATGACGAAGACGATGAACTGTCAGGGGAGGTGTCTTCCTGGAGCAGTTTTCTGGATGGATTTTTCTTCAAGATGGCGGTGCCTTCCGGCAGTATTCTCTCTGAGAAAACCATCAATACTGTAAATATACCGACGGTAAGACAGTTGTCAGAAGGAGCAGGGGCTGCACAGGGAAACGAGGATGCTCTGATCCAGAAGCAGTGGTTTATCGGATATGCCTGTGAGTATCTGACACAAGCATCAGACCATCTCGTAGAGGGAAGAGAGGATGGTTATCTGGACTATCAGATGGAGTACTTGTTTGCAGGACAACCATCGGATCAAAGAAATCTGGAATTGACGATCCTGTCATTGCTGGCATTGAGGGAAGGAGCAAATTACACCTTCTTGATGACACACTCCAACTATAAAGAACAGGCAGAATTTCTTGCTTTGGTAATTGCGGGTCTTACGGGGGATGACAGCCTGATCCAGGCAGTCAAGCATCTGATCCTGATCGGATGGGCTTATGTGGAAAGTATTGCAGAAGTGCGTCAGCTTCTGGGCGGTTATGAACTGGCAGTGATAAAAGGGGAGGATCAGTGGCAGGTTCCCTTGAGTGCGGTTCTACGTTTTCTGGGAAATCCCGGAAGTTATGATGCACAGACAGCAGAACAGAGCGGACTTGATTATGAAGACTATTTGCGTATGCTGTTGACCGTTGTTCCTGCAAAGACATTGGCAATGCGCTCGCTGGATGTGATTGAAGGAGAACTGCGGATGATGGAAGGTTGTGAACAGATTCATCTGGATCATTGTGTGGAACGTATGACGGCGCAGGTGTGGATGGATGGCATTTATCTGGAGCGGACATATGGATATGAGTAAACAAAAGGAAAGGCATGGGGGAAGGCTCTTCTGCAGGTGTGAAAAATATAAAAAAGGTGTTCAGACATCCCGACAGTTATGGCGTCTCCAAAAGGTGGTGAGCAGGAGAGTCTGCCCCTGTGCCTTTCAAAGAGGAAGTCTGACACTGGAAACTTCCATAGTGTTGCCATTTCTGCTCTGTGCGGTAACGGCGATGCTCTATGTTTTTGTGATGACCGGATTTCAGGCAGAGAAATACCGGACATTGACACAGCAGGCACAGACACTGGCGGTGACTGTGGGACAGGGAGCGGATGAGGGGGATCCGTATACCCGGCTATATGCCTATGATCAGGTGACTCTTCCCTTTGCCGCATTTTCCTTTGGCAGCCGTTCTGTGGTGCAGCGTGTAGTGGTCAGAGACTGGGTAGGCTATACTGGAGAAAGCTTTTCGGGAGACGGCGAGATATTTGTCTATGTAACACCAAAAGGTGAGGTATATCACAGAAGCAGAGACTGTCGGTATCTGAATGTGAGTATCCAGAGTATCGCTGCCGGACAGCTTGATGCTGCGAGAAACTGGGATGGGAGTCGGTATACAGCCTGTGTATACTGTGTAAAGAAAGAGAAACCAGGAGCTATGGTCTATATTACCAATTATGGAACCAACTATCATAATCGAAAGACTTGCCGGGGACTAAAGCGGACGGTGATGGCGATTCCTTATTCTCAGACCGGAGGAATGCGCTGCTGCCAGGGGTGCGGTGGATTATGATTGTCCTCTGGGTCTTTCTACATCTCTTGATCCTGTCATGGGAGGATATGAAAGATCAGATGCTTTCTTTCTGGCTGTTGTTGGAGCTTCTGCTGACCGGTCTGCTGACGGCTCTTTGGAATGGTCGGGAGATGGTGTGGTTTCCAGGACTTTTTCTGCTGGTCGTGGGGAAATTGAGTGGAGAAAGAATTGGTCTGGGAGATGGGTGGTTATTGCTTGCACTGGGAATGTGGCTGCCGTATGAAATATTGATGGGAATTCTGTTTCTTGGCCTGCTGGCGGGAGCAGGTTATGGGATTTTGTCCGGAAAAAAAGAAATTCCGCTGGTGCCGTTTTTTACCGTTGGCTTTGTGCTGACAGTTTGGGGGACGATCATATGAAAAGACAGTGGAACAGAAAAAAAGGACGGTTTGTGCTGGAAGCGTCTATTCTGGTTCCGATGATCTGTATTCTTCTGGTCTATCTGGTTTATTTTACGCTCTACACACATGATTGTGCGGTAGTGACTCATGGCATACTGGAATCTGGAGTCAAAGGAATCTACAGGGATGGAAGATCAGACGAGGTGATCAGAGAACAGATGCAGGAAGATTTGAGCAGAAAGCTAAGTGAGAGGCTGCTCTGGATGGAGGATGCAGAAGTAGAGGTGCGTGTAAGTCCACTTCAGGCAGAAATAAAGGTTTCGGGTAAAGGTCGATTTCTTCCGGCTCAGATAGAGATTAAGACAGTAGAAAAGTTATATAGGGTAAGACCGTGCAAAGTTATTCGCAGGAGCAGGTGGATGATAAGATCAGGGGAGGAATAAAAACAGATGATGGATGTGAGATACAAAAGAGATCTGAACAGTAATTATATGATCATGACAGATGCAGAGAAGAGGGAGGAGATCTACGAAGACCGGATGATAACTGAGAATCGGATCTATGGATTCCTTCCATGTGTGGAGCAGAAGAAGGAAAAGCAGACAGAGTATTTTTATGAGATCACCGGACGGCAGAGCATGGAACTTCTCTATGAACGGAGAAAGGTTTCTTATGAACAGCTTGTGGAACTCTTAAAGGATCTTCTGCAGATCCTCAATGCATCGGAAGAATATTTGTTGAATGCAGATCATTTTGTATTACTTCCGGAATATCTGTACCTGGATACCCGGACAGAACGGCTGTATGTCTGCTACTATCCAGGTTATGAGAAAAAGATTCGGGAATCGTTCCTTGATCTGGCGGAGTATCTTATGGGAAAACTGGATAAAAGCGACCGGAAAGGAATCGAGTTCGGGTATGATCTCTATCAGTGTGCGTTGGAACCAAATTTCAGCTTGATGGAGATTCTGAAGAGTCATACGGAGATGGAAAATCCGGAGAAAAACGAAGAAACTGCTTTGCCTGTGGTGGAAGCAGTGGAGCCTGTAACAGGAACGCAGACGCTGTCATCTGGCAAAAAATCCGTACAGGAAGAGATCTTGGAAAAGACCGGAAGCTGGAAGAATTTCTTTCATAAGAAGAAAAAGCAGCCTGTGGAAACTTACGTGGCGGAAGCGGATCAGATCAAGAGCGGATCCGTGTTGTTTCTTCGAGAGCAGGGAAATACAGGGGAAACAACATTTCTCAGAGAAGAGAAACATTATGGACTTTTGCTGAAAAGTAAAAACCCTGACTACCCGGATCTTAAGATGGAAGGGACCAGCTTCCTGATTGGTAAAAGGAAGGAAAGCGTGGATGGCTGGGTTCCGGCGCCTACAGTAAGCCGGATCCATGCTCGGATCATCAAGGAAGAGGGCTGTTACCTGTTGGAGGATCTGAATTCTACTAATGGAACCCGGGCAGGACAGCATCAGCTCAATCCCTATGAACTGTTTCCGCTGGATAATGGCATGCAGGTCGCATTTGCGGGCGCGGAATATGAGGCATATCTGTAAAGAATAGTTGCATTGATATTTTAAAATCGGTATACTGTTAGGGAAATATCCATAAAACAGACAGGAGCAGACCATACGATGATATTTGACACTCATGCACACTATGATGATGAAGCATTTGATGAAGACAGAGATGAGGTGCTGACTTCTCTTCGGAAGCGCGGAGTAGGAACAGTCGTGAACGTGGGTGCGAGTATGGAAGGAAGCAGGCGTTCGGTAAGCTTAAGTGAAGAGTATGAGTTTGTATACAGTGCCGTTGGCGTACATCCTGACGAAGTGGGCGAACTTCGGGAAGAGGATATGGAGTGGATGAGGGAACAGCTTCAGAAACCGAAAGTCGTGGCGGTAGGAGAGATCGGGCTTGACTACTATTGGGATAAGGAAGGCCATGACCTTCAGAAAAAATGGTTTCTGCGACAGCTGAAGCTGGCAAAGGAGCTGAAAAAGCCAGTGATCATTCATAGCCGGGAGGCAGCAGCAGACACCATGGAACTTCTGAAAGCAAACTACCATGGAGAGATGCCCATGGTCATGCACTGTTATTCTTATTCGCCGGAGATGGCAAGAGAATACCGGAAGATGGGACTTTATCTGGGAATTGGCGGCGTGCTGACCTTCAAGAATGCGAAGAAGCTGAAGGAGACGGTACTGGAGTCGCCTATGGAATATCTGCTTCTGGAGACAGACTGCCCGTATCTGGCACCGGTGCCTAACCGGGGAAAGCGCAATGATTCGGGAATGTTGAAGTATGTGGTGCAGGAGCTGGCGGCGTTAAAAGGGATCACACCGGAAGAAGTGATCCGTATCACAGAGGAGAATGCCAGAAGATTTTATGGAATACAGTAGAAGGAGAAGATATCAATGAGCAGACCGGAGCCAACCCTTGGAAATCCGAAAAATACAATAGAAATATTACAGAAATACAAATTTGTGTTTCAGAAAAAATTCGGACAGAACTTTCTGATCGATGAACATGTACTGGAGAAGATCATTCAGGCGGCAGGTGTCGAACCGGATGATTTTGTTGTGGAAATCGGACCGGGCATCGGAACTATGACCCAGTATCTGGCACATGCGGCCAGAGGCGTGGCAGCGGTGGAGATCGACCGTGCATTGATTCCAATTCTGAAAGATACCTTATCTCCTTATGATAATGTGACGGTGATCAATGAAGATATTCTGAAAGTGGATCTGAACCAGCTGGCAGAGGAGATGAATGATGGAAGACCGGTGAAGGTGGTTGCAAATCTTCCATACTACATCACTACACCAATCATTATGGGATTGTTCGAGAGCCATGTGCCGGTGGATAATATTACGGTCATGGTGCAGAAGGAAGTGGCGGAGCGGATGCAGGCAGGACCGGGTTCCAAGGATTATGGTGCATTGTCCCTGGCGGTTCAGTACTATGCAGATCCGTATATTGTGGCTAATGTGCCGCCAAACTGTTTTATGCCAAGACCTAATGTTGGTTCTGCAGTGATCCGTCTTCAGACTCATGTGGATCCGCCAGTGAAGGTGAAGAATGAAAAGCTTATGTTTGGAATCATCCGGGCTTCTTTTAATCAGAGACGAAAGACCCTCCAGAACAGTGTAAGCCACGATTCGGGACTTGGTATATCCAAGGAACTGATCGCGGAAAATCTGGAAAAGATGGGACTGTCAGCCACGATCCGTGGAGAGGCACTGAGTCTTCAGCAGTTTGCTGAGTTTGCGGATCTGGTGGAAGAAGCAAGACAATAACAGTCATAAATATTTCGTGTCCCGCATAGAATAGACCTGAAAGACAGGGAGGACATTCTATGCAGGAATATAAGAGACAGATCGCATATCTTTACGCCTATGAGCGCGGGGAACAGCTCCGCAGTACAGGTTTTGTAAAGGCAGAAGAACGGGGCGGACACTGCAGGCTGGCACTGCATCTTCGCGGATATTGCCATCCGGGTGAAGCCGCCGGAAATGTTTATATTTATTTTTATCATCAGGACAGAACCATAGGGATCTATCTTGGAGCACTGAAGAATCAGAACGGTGCACTGGAATGGCAGGGAGAACTGGATGCGGAAGATATTCTGGGAAAGGGAATCCGATTTGCAGACACTCACGGAATCTGGGTCAAGCGTCCTGGTGGAAGAGACTATGTGGCGGAATGGGATGATTATCCGGTGGATACGAAGCGTTTTGTATTATATCCGGAAGGAGGCATCCGGTGCATCTGCTGTCCATGGTTTGGCAGATGTGAGAAGAGCGGAGTGAAAGAAAATGACAGAAGAAGAGAAATATATGAAGGAAGCACTCCGGCAGGCAAAGAAAGCGGAGAAACTAGGTGAGGTCCCTATCGGTTGTGTGATCGTAAAAGATGGGAAGATCATTGCAAGAGGGTATAACCGGAGGAATACGGATAAAAATACCCTTGCTCATGCAGAACTTCAGGCGATTCGAAAGGCCAGCAAGGCAGTGGGAGACTGGCGGCTGGAGGAATGTACCATGTACATTACACTGGAACCTTGTCAGATGTGTGCCGGTGCTATTGTACAGGCAAGGATTCCAAGAGTCGTGATCGGATGTCGGAATCCTAAAGCCGGATGTGCCGGTTCGATCCTGAATCTTCTTAATGTGCCGGCTTTCAATCATCAGGTGGAGCTGACCGAAGGAATCCTTCAGGAAGAATGCTCTACGCTTCTCAAGGAATTTTTCCGTAAACTGAGGAAAATCAAGGTGCAAAAGGTTTGACAAACCTTCCAAAAGGCGATATACTGGACAGGCATTCTTGAAGAGAATTGCAAGTAAAAATGTCATAAGATTTCCGTGCAGCCGGGGAGATGGCGGTGCCCTGTATCTACAATCCGCCTTAGTAGAGGTGATATCCTGCCTCGGGCTGTTCGATCGTCAGCTGCCCTGCATAAGTGGCATTGATGCCCGGGTCTTGCGCAACAGGAACCTGTGAACCGTGTCAGGTTGGGAACAAAGCAGCACTAAGCGGGATCTCCTGTGTGCCGCGAGGGTGCCTGGTCTGAGTTAACTGTGCAGGTAACGTGGCGGTCGACAGTTCAAAGCGGGATGCACGGATTAAAAATAAAGAATGAGACCCTGATGTCACACGCGGCATCGGGGCTTTTTTTTACGTGTGCTTGTGAAAACCAGACAGGTAGGGTATAATAAACTCAAATGCTTTTTGCAAAAAACGACAGTGAAGGAGAGTGAGTTATGAAGCGTGTAGGTATCTTAACCAGTGGTGGCGACTGTCAGGCGTTGAATGCCACCATGAGAGGTGTTGGAAAAGGATTATATAATGAACTCGGAAGCGATGTGGAGATCTATGGATTTGAAGAGGGATACAAGGGTCTCATCTACAACGAATATCGTCTGCTGACAGCCAGAGATTTTTCAGGAATCCTGACCCGCGGAGGTACGATCCTTGGAAGCTCCCGTCAGTCTTTTAAAAATATGCGCATACCGGATGAAAACGGACTGGACAAGGTAGCAGCCATGAAGCAGAACTACCGCAGACTGGATCTGGATTGTCTGGTGATCCTGGGCGGTAATGGAACACAGAAGACAGCCAATCTTCTGTGTGAAGAGGGACTCAATATCATCCATCTCCCCAAGACCATCGATAATGATATCTGGGGTACCGACATGACCTTTGGATTCCAGAGTGCAGTTGATATCGCAACGAACTGTATTGACTGTATCCATACCACAGCAGCTTCTCACGGTCGTGTATTTATTGTGGAAGTTATGGGACATAAAGTAGGATGGCTGACACTTCATGCAGGTATTGCAGGCGGTGCAGATATCGTGCTGATCCCGGAGATTCCGTATGATATTGATAAAGTCTGCGAAGCGATTCAGAAGAGAAACAAAGCGAAAAAAGGATTCACGATCCTAGCAGTAGCAGAGGGCGCGATCTCCAAGGAAGATGCTGCTCTGTCCAAGAAGGAATATAAAAATAAACTGGCAAATTATCAGTATCCGTCTGTATCTTATGAGCTGGCAGAACAGATCATGCAGCGGACCGGCGCAGATGTGCGTGTGACTGTTCCGGGACATACGCAGAGAGGAGGCTCTCCGGTTCCTTATGACCGTGTGCTTTCCACCCGTCTGGGTGCAAGAGCTGCACAGCTGATCATCCAGGAAGAATACGGATACATGGTAGGCATTATCAATGGAGAGACCTGTAAAGTACCGCTTGACGAAGTGGCAGGTAAACTGAAAATGGTCGATCCGAATTCCGGCATCATTGAAGAAGCAAAGATGATCGGTATCAGTTTTGGAGATTAACAGACAGAACAGGAGAGGATAGACATGTCTTACACCGCATTATACCGGAAGTTCCGTCCTTCGGAGTTTTCGGATGTGAAGGGGCAGGACCATATAGTGACAACATTGAAGAATCAGATCAACGCGGATCGTATAGGACATGCGTATCTGTTCTGTGGAACCAGAGGTACAGGTAAGACCACTGTGGCAAAAATATTTGCAAAAGCGGTCAACTGTGAACACCCGGTGGATGGGAATCCTTGTGGCGAATGTGCGTCCTGTCGGGCAATTGCCGCAGGAATATCGATGAATGTGATTGAGATCGATGCGGCATCCAATAATGGCGTGGATAATATCCGTGAGATCCGGGACGAGGTTGCCTATTCACCGACAGAAGGAAAGTATAAAGTCTACATTATTGATGAGGTCCATATGCTTTCTATCGGCGCATTCAATGCGTTATTGAAAACACTGGAGGAGCCACCTTCTTATGTGATCTTTATTCTGGCAACGACAGAAGCCCATAAGATTCCTATTACGATTCTGTCCAGATGCCAGCGGTATGATTTCCGTCGGATCACGGTAGAGACCATCGCAGACCGATTGAGAGAACTGACAGAAAAAGAACAGGTGGAAGTAGAAGATAAGGCTCTTACCTATATTGCAAAAGCAGCGGACGGTTCCATGCGAGATGCACTCAGCCTTCTGGATCAGTGTATTGCCTTTTATCTTGGCCAGAAGCTGACCTATGACCATGTACTGGATGTGCTGGGAGCAGTGGACACAGATGTATTCGGTGATCTGTTCCGTAAGATCTGTGATCAGAAGCTTACAGATGTGGTGCGGGAACTGGAACAGATCATTCTGCAGGGTCGGGAACTGTCTCAGTTTGTCACAGATTTTATCTGGTATCTTCGCAATCTTCTGATGTTAAAGAGCGATCAGAATATGGAAGATGTGCTGGATGTATCAACGGAACGTCTGGTACAGATGAAAAAAGAAGCAGATCTGACAGATACGGATACGCTCATGCGTTATATTCGTGTGTTGTCAGAATTATCAGGACAGCTTCGTTATGCGACGCAGAAGCGTGTGCTTGTGGAACTGGCCATGATCAAGCTGTGCCGTCCGGCAATGGAACAGAATTATGATTCTATTTTGCAGAGGATCCGTGTGCTGGAACAGCAGATGGAAAAAGGGATTCCTATGATGGCAGCAGCGGAATCAGGAGCGGCACAGTCCCGGCAGGAGACAGAGTCCCGCAGTCAGGAGAAGCTCCCAAGAGAAGCTTTATCTACAGATGTGCGGATGTTTGTAGACCGCTTTCAGGAACTTCGCAGAAAGATGGGTGGAATGCAGAGCCAGCAGTTGAAGGATGCGGCTTTGCGAGAACTGCCGGATGGAACCGGTGTGCAGATCATTCTGGCAAGAGAACTGCCGGTGGATGAACAGGAACTGGCGGACAGCGTGGAAAAAATGATTGAAAGAGAACTTAAGGTCCGCATGAAAGTACAGATTCATACACCCCATACAGATCCAAGACCGCAGGATCCTGTGACGGATCTGTCAGGGTTTATAGATATGGATATTGACATTGAACCATAGAAAACAGGAGGATAGAAATATGGCAAAAAGAGGTGGATTTCCAGGAGGCGGAATGCCGGGAAACATGAGTAATCTGATGAAACAGGCACAGAGAATGCAGCGTCAGATGGAAGAGAGTGCAAAAGAGCTGGAGACAGCAGAATTTACAGCAACCGCAGGCGGCGGAGCAGTAGAAGTGACTGTAACCGGTAAAAAAGAAGTGACAAAAGTGAAACTTGATCCGGAAGCAGTTGATCCGGATGATGTAGAGATGCTGGAAGATGTGATCATGGCAGCGGTTAATGAGGCACTGCGCAAAGCAGACGAAGCATCAGCAGCAAATATGGCCAAGCTTACCGGAGGGCTGGGAGGATTTGGTCTCTGATGGAATATTACAGCAGTCAGATCAGCCAGTTGGTAGAACAACTGGCTTCTTTGCCGGGTATCGGAGCAAAGACCGCACAGCGGCTGGCATTTCATATTATTGATATGCCGGAAGAACGGGTGGAGAAGCTGGCAGACAGCATTGTAAAAGCGAAGAAAACCATCCGCTATTGTAAAGAATGTCTGACATTGACAGACAAGGAATTATGTCCTATCTGCGCCAATCCTCAGAGAAACCACAAAGTCATTATGGTGGTGGAGAATCCGCGGGATATGAGCGCTTATGAGAAGACAGGAAAATATGAAGGGGTTTATCATGTGCTTCATGGAGCAATATCACCCATGCTGGGAATCGGACCTTCCGATATTCGTCTGAAGGAACTGATGCACCGGCTGGAAAAGGATGTGGATGAAGTGATCATCGCCACCAATTCCAGTCTGGAGGGCGAGACCACCGCCATGTATATCAGTAAGCTGGTGAAGCCGACCGGGATCAAGGTGAGTCGTATCGCCAGCGGAGTGCCGGTGGGCGGAGATCTGGAGTATATTGATGAAGTGACTTTGCTTCGTGCGCTGGAAGGCCGCGTGGAGCTGTAAGGAGGAAGGTTCATGGGAGTCAGTAAAACTGATTTTGGGGTAACAAGAGATGGCAGAAAGGCTTCTTTATATACTATAATCAATAAAAATGGTATGGAAGCAGTTGTATCTGATTTTGGGGCAATTCTGGTAAAATTGATCGTTCCGAACAAAGATGGAGAAAAGGCAGATGTGGTTCTGGGTTTTGATCATCTGGAACAGTATGAGGAGAATCCGAATTTTTTTGGTTCTACGGTGGGAAGAAGTGCGAATCGCATTGGCGGAGCTGCTTTTCAGATTGATGGTGTGACATATCATCTGACAGCCAATGAAAATGAAAATAATCTACATTCTGATTTTTACCACGGATTCCATAAGGTTCTGTGGAATGCAGATATGAAAGATGGAGAAAATGCAGTTGTATTTTCTTACAATAGTCCCGATGGCGAAAATGGCTTTCCTGGGAATCTGAAGATATCTGTTACCTACACACTGAAGAATGATAACAGTCTTCAGATCAGTTATGACGGTATCAGTGACAAGAAGACGATAATCAACATGACCAATCACAGTTATTTTAATCTGGCAGGACATGATGCCGGCAGTATCTGCGATGAAAAGATGATGATCGATGCAGATGCATTTACAGAGCTTGGACAGGGTTCTATCTGTACTGGAAAAGTGATTCCGGTAGAAGGAACACCAATGGACTTCCGAACTGCCAGAAGAGTGGGTGATCATATTGATGATGCGTGGCCGCAGCTTACACTGGCTGGTGGTTACGACCATAACTGGGTGCTGAATACGGAATTTGGAAAAGTACAGAAATTTGCCCAGGTGGAAGACGAGAAGGCCGGACGGACCATGGAAGTATATACCGATCTTCCGGGAGTGCAGTTCTATGCAGGCAATTTTATCGATCCGCAGACAGGTAAGGACGGTGCTTCCTATGGAAAACGCTGTGCTCTGTGCCTGGAAACGCAGTATTTTCCAAATAGCATTAACATTCCTTCGTTTCTGCAGCCAGTGGTTGAAGCGGGAGAAGCTTATCATAGTGTGACCATCTATAAGTTTGTATAAGAGAAATGCTCAGACCAGAGTGACCAGAATGTGGTTGCTTTGGTCTTTTTTTGTCGATGACAAAGACGGTTATTGACTGCCGTTTCGTCAAAATAGCCCTCTGCTATATGCTAGGATGTTAGGAAAGTGGAGGGAAATCATGATGGAACTGACAGAAAATAAAAAAGAAAAAGGTATCTGGAAACTGCCGAAGAATGTGCGGCAGATCGGGGAGCCGGGAAGCAGTACGAGAATTCTGATCGAGGATTATGCATATACCTATCTGCATCAGATGGCAGAGCAGAATCTGACCTGCATGAAGACAGCTGTTCTTCTGGGAAATGCGGAAGACGGACGAATCTGTATTCAGGCAGCGGTAGAAGCGGATATGGGACAGGATCAGAAGAAGTGGTTTACAAATGAGCAGTGGCGGGATGTATTTGCAGAGGTGCAGCAGTGGTTTTCGGGACTGGAGGTTGTGGGGTGGTTTCTGTCCAATCCTGGATTCCCGGTACAGCTGACAGAGGAACTACGTACACTTCATGAAAAACATTTTCCATCGGACAAGCATGTGTTGTTTTTAATGGATGTGATGGAAAATGATGCAGATTTTTTCATAAAATCAGATGTGGGTCTGACCGCTGCCCCTGGTTATTATATTTACTATGAAAAGAATGACACTATGCAGGCATACATGAGTGAGCAGAGAGGCGGAGCGGGGATCGAACCGGAAGGAATCCTGAGAGACCGGGCGGCTGCAAAGTTCAGGAGCGTCATGATGGAGAAAAAGGAACAGAACAGCCAGAAGAAAATGCTGACATTTCTGTATACCGCAAGCACCTTTCTGGTGCTGGTGATCCTGGTGATCGGTGTGACTATGATGAACAATTATGATCGGATGACCAATATGGAGACAGCAATCCATCAGATCTCGCAGACATTGGATCAGGAAAGTACAGAGCAGAATCAAGATACACTGGAACAACAGGCAACGGAAGAGAATCAGGAAGCACTGGCGAACCAGGAAGCAGCTGGTATTGCAGCAGAAGAGCTGGGGGATGCCAGAAGCAATGAGGACGCTACGGAAGCAGCCGGGGATGATGGGGAAGGCACTGCGGAAGAAGCTGCCGGTGAGGATACAGAAGAAGATCTGACGGAAGATCCGGAAAATACATCTTCTGGAGAAAATGCGACAGAACCACAGAGCTATGAAGTCAGAAAAGGTGACACTCTTCTGGGTATTTGCAGAAACTGGTATGGAGATGAGACAAAAGTAGGTGAGATTTGCGCGTTAAATGGTCTGGATGACGGTGATCACATTTATGCAGGACAAATCCTTTTACTTCCATAAAAGATGGTGCTATAATGTCCACATTAGAAAATGAAAGATTGGAATTCATCTATGAATATACAGTTGGTAAAGAAAAACAATGTGGATCAGGATATGTTGTCCTATGAGAAAAATCTCCGCCAGCATAAGTTGAAAACAGCTGGAATGGTTGTGGCTGTGATCGCTATTATCGGATTGTGCCTGTATGGAATCAAAATCAGTCTGGATCATCGTTCATATACCACCTGCGAAGTGGTCCGCAGTTTTGACAGATCAGATACGATTACAACAAAATACACAGAGTTTCTCTCTTATGTGATCAAATACAGCAAGGATGGAATCTCTTGCGTGGATTCAGAAAATAATCTGGTATGGAGTCAGACTTATAATATGCAGGATCCGGTGATCAATGTGTGTCAGGACAGCCTTGCCATCGCAGACAGAAATGGTACAGATGTGATGATCTTTAACCAGACAGGTATGCAGGGACAGGTACAGACACTGCTTCCGATTCGTCAGATATCCGTATCTCAGCAGGGAGTTCTGGCGGTTCTTCTGGAAGATGGTGACACCAGCAGAGTCAATCTCTACGCAAAAGATGGTTCTCAGATCGTGGAATCCAAATTTGAACTGAGTGAGACCGGTTATCCGCTTCGTATTGCCCTCAGTGCGGATGCGACAAAACTGGCTGTGAGCTTTTTGCAGGTGCAGAATGGCTCCATCAGCAGCTGCGTGGCATTTTATAATTTCGACTCTGTAGGAGAAAACTACGAAGATCATCTGGTGGCCTCGAAGATCCTGCAGGGAACAGTTATGCCGGATGTACAGTATACGGACAGTACCCACTGCTTCTTTGCAGGAGCGGGTGAACTGCTGTTTTTTGAGGGAACGCAGATACCGGAAGAGACTGCAGATGTGACCATCGAGCAGAAGATCCTGAGCATCTTCTCATCCAGTAAATATGTAGGTGTGGTCACGGAAGGAGAAAAGAAATCCTATGCACTTCAAGTATACAATATGCAGGGAAAACAGGAATTTCGGACCGAGTTCGACCAGGATTACACGACCCTCAAATTCTCTGGAAATAATATACTGATCTACAACGACTTTGAATATACGATGATGAATCATGCAGGAAATATCTTTTTTGAAGGAACCTTTGAGGAATCCATATCAGATCTATACACCCTGTCAGGAAATAACCGCTATATGGTGCTGCATGCGGGAAGAACCGATCAGATTCGTCTGAAATAGGGGAGGAAATCAATTGATGGATATTGTAAATATTGCTGATCTGGCAGGCTTTCTGTTTCTGGGATTCGGCCTGCTGGATGGTTACCGAAAGGGGCTGGTGAAAAAGGGGGCATCCCTTCTCTTCACCGTAGGCTCCCTTTTTCTTGTGTATCTGATCTCTCCTTATGTGGAGAATTTTTTGCGCCAGATCCTGCCGTCATTTCTGAATCTGGACAACATCAGTGTAGATAATGATCTGTACCGCCTGGTCATGCTCAGCGGATTTCAGGATCAGGCAGAAGAATATGTACGGATCCTGGCAGCCAGAGTGATTTCGCTGGTTGCTACCTATGTGGTGGTGCGGCTGATCTTGCGTACAGCCATGTCATCTTTACGTGTGCTTACAAAAGTTCCGGGCTTAAGTTTTCTGAATCGTCTGGCAGGTGCAGCATTTGGATTGCTGCAGCAGATGCTGGTTTTGTGGATCTTGTTTCTGATCGTTGCGATCTTCAGTTATACTTCCTGGGGAGGCGCAGCCTATAAGATAATCAATCAGAGTGTATGGCTTTCGGAGTTGTACAATAATAATCTGCTGTTGCTGGTTGGAATGCTTTTGATGTTTCATATATAAGAAGGTAATTTTGCGGATCCGGAGCACATAAAAAGTGAACGAAAATAGTAGATAAAAAAATTAAAAAACATATTGACAATTATATACTCTGATGATAAGATAAACAAGCTGACCGCGAGAAACGGTACGCAATCATAAAAAGAAAGACAAAAAACAATGAAAAAAGTTGTTGACAAAGTCTTCTGAATATGATAAAGTAAACAAGCTGTCGGTGAGACAGCGAGTTGAAAACATGAACCTTGATAATTAAATAGTGCTTTGAAAATCTTCGAAAATTCTTTTGAAAATTTTTAAACGAACAGCTTTAACTTATATAAGTCAAAGCAACCTAGAAACAGTAACGGATAGAACAGCCAAGTGTTGTTCTGAACGGAACAAACTTTAATCGAGAGTTTGATCCTGGCTCAGGATGAACGCTGGCGGCGTGCTTAACACATGCAAGTCGAACGAAGCACTTAAGATTGATTCTTCGGATGATTTCTTTTGTGACTTAGTGGCGGACGGGTGAGTAACGCGTGGGTAACCTGCCTCACACAGGGGGATAACAGTTAGAAATGACTGCTAATACCGCATAACCCGATAGGATCGCATGATCCAGACGGAAAAGATTTATCGGTGTGAGATGGACCCGCGTCTGATTAGCTAGTTGGTGAGGTAACGGCCCACCAAGGCGACGATCAGTAGCCGGCCTGAGAGGGTG
>OGJP01000391.1_pt1 | contig 29084 bp, 30 predicted proteins | sample 1572311 | NCBI WGS metagenome assembly OGJP01 (sample SAMEA2582093, study PRJEB24529) | metagenome | biome: Human gut stool | place: China | collected 2011
TGCACCTATCAGCCACTCTAAAATAAAAAAGTTCTGCCAAAAACAGCAGAACCAAAACCATTAAATAATACATCATCCGTTTTTGATTATCCAGTAAAACCAGAGTTGAATACATGTAAATCCTAAAGATACAATACCCAGCCCTATCAATATGATACCTAAATATACATTCATTCTATATTGAAGTTTTCCAACACATTGGTCGGCTTCCATCTCAATTCACGTATTGCCTTTTCATTACTGAAAGTCAAGGATTTCGTAATCTTATCTAACTTCAAAGAATTGATTGGAGCTTTCCTTCCCAAGCAATCACCTGCCAAAGCCATGCATTTAGCCACCCAGTACGGTATTGATAAAGGCAATTTCTTATCCAGTTGCCTGCAAATAGTAGTCTCAAGTTCTCTGAAAGTCGGGTGATGACTGTCACATACATTGTAGATGCCTCCCTTTTCTGCCAACAGAGGAACTAATTTTGCAATATCCTGCACCATCAATACACTCTTTCGTGCCTGACTGCCAGCAATACTGAGGTATTTCCCACTGCGGATACCATAAATCATAGCCCCCAGATTTCCCGGAGGGTTGGGACCGGCAATCAAGGAAGGACGAATTATGCCTAAAATGACATTATGTTCGTAACACCACTTTTGCAGATATTCCTCCGCAAGACGCTTACTCATGGCGTATGGTGTGTCTCCATTCAAAGGATGGTCTTCCGTAATATTCTCGCCATAAGCACAACCGTAAACTGCCACCGTGGAAATAAAAATAAATACTCTCGGTACTCCAACTTTTTCCAATGCAGCACAGAGATTCTTTGTACCCTGTAAATTCACATCAAAAAACATCTGTTTCTCGGCTTCACTTCTGGGCACAGAATGGGCTTTTCCTGCAGCATGGAGTATAATATCATACCGTTCATGTAATTTAGGAATCTCATTGGCTATATTTACAGTATAGTCATCCTGCGATAGCAGTCCTACAGTTGCAACAGTATACATTCTATCCAGAAGGGAACGTATGCCATTACCCAAAAAACCTGAGGCTCCGGTAAATAAAAGCTTCATAAAATAAATAGGTTATCTTAGCTCAACAGTTTATAATACTTTTCCAGTATCCGTTCTTTTGCAAAAACAGTATCTGCCACCGTTTTCGCATTGTTTTGCATTGCGGACAGACATGTCCTATTAGAATAGATATGCTCTATCATACGGGCCAGCATTTCAGGATTATCCGGCTCTACAACCCAGCCCAACGAATATTCTTCAATGCATAAAGCAATCTCCGACTGTCTGTCACCGATGAATAGCATAGGCTTGCCGCTTGCCATTATATTATATGATTTGGAAGGAACCCCCAAACCGTACATCCCATCAGATAAAGTCACAATGCCAATATCACAAGCATTCAAGAAATCATTCTGATTCGCACGATCCTGGAAACCCAACAAGGATACATTCTTATATGTCCCTTTTTTCATATATGACACTATGTCACCAGCCTTGGCACCATCACCTATGAATAGGAAATGAATGTTATCATTTTTAATGAGTCCTATAGCTTCCAGCAGATTATCTATACCTTGGGCATAGCCCAAATTCCCTGCAAACTGAAATACAAATCTGTCCTGCAACCTCAAGGATGAACAAATCCGGGTACCTGCTTTATCCATAGGAAAGACCACTTCATTCTCAGCCCAAATAGGTATAAAACAGATTTTGGAAGCATCCCCTATTTTTTTTTTCAACACCTCACTCATATCCCTGCCTATCGAAATACAAAGTACAGCTTTAGAATAAGCGGCATCAAATACCCTTTTCAGACTTCTGTAAATGAAGGAGGAAGAAGACAGACGCTTTATGGCCACCAAATTTTCAGGAAATATATCATGTACGAGAATCTTATATGAAACGCCTTTTATCCATGCAACAAGTGGCATCATCAGTATTAGAAAAGCAGGATTAGTTACCACCAGGACCTCATCTCCATTCCTTACCAGCTTTAGTATTTTGCCGAACAGCAACAAACTGGACAACGACAACCTAAGAGTTCTTTTTACGAAGTTGTTCTTATCAATATTGGGTACATATACCCTATGAACCTTTACTCCATTGCGTGATTCCTCATTCAAGCGTGACCGCTTTTCGCCATTATTATATACAGACCCAGTACATAACACATGCACGTCCATAGCTCTAGCTGCCAGATATTCGGCTATTTCAGTCATGTAATATCCTGTAGAAGTTTTTACTGGATAATATATTTCAGAAACAACCCACACTCTTTTAGAAGACATTGCGTTTTCAGAATTTTCTCCAAACCATCTTATTCACCACCCCCGTATAGCTCTGAATCAACTTCACAACCTTAGTCGATACATTCTCATCCGTATAATTGGGCACCGGCAGACCATCGTCCTCATTTCTATTCATCTCCACGGCAGTATCTACAGCCTGAAGCAAGGATTTCCCATCAATGCCGGCAAGGACAAAGATACCCTTGTCAAGAGCCTCGGGACGCTCCGTACTGGTACGGATGCATACAGCAGGGAAAGGATGCCCCACAGAAGTGAAGAAACTGCTCTCCTCAGGCAGAGTACCGCTGTCACTCACAACGGCATAGGCGTTCATCTGCAGGCAGTTGTAGTCGTGGAAACCGAGAGGTTCATGCTGAATCACACGACTGTCAAGTGCAAAGCCGCTTGATTCCAGACGTTTCCTGCTACGGGGATGACAACTGTAAAGTATGGGCATGTCATATTTCTCGGCCATAGCGTTAACCGCCTTGAAAAGGGACAGGAAGTTCTTCTCCGTGTCAATGTTCTCTTCCCGATGCGCGGAAAGCAGGATGTATTTACCTTTCTGGAGATGCAATCTCTGGTGAATATCGCTGGACTCTATTTCGGACAAATTCTCATGCAGGACTTCCGCCATGGGCGAACCGGTTACGTATGTACGTTCTTTCGCCACGCCCGAAGCGTTCAGGTATCTGCGGGCATGCTCCGAATAGCAGAGGTTCACATCGGAAATGACGTCCACAATACGGCGGTTGGTCTCCTCAGGCAGGCACTCGTCAAAGCAGCGGTTGCCTGCCTCCATATGGAAGATGGGGATATGCAGACGTTTCGCGCCTATCACGCTCAGGCAGGAGTTCGTGTCTCCCAACACCAGCACAGCATCAGGTTTCACCTGCACCATCAGCTTGTAGCTGGCGTTGATAATATTCCCCATCGTGGCACCGAGGTCATCACCGACGGCATCCATATACACATCGGGGGCTTTCAGCTTCAGGTCACGGAAGAAGACACCGTTCAGGTTATAGTCGTAATTCTGGCCGGTGTGGGCCAGAAGACAGTCAAAATAACTGCGGCATTTGTTGATGACAGCCGCCAAGCGGATGATTTCCGGACGGGTGCCCACTATAATCAGAAGTTTCAGTCTGCCGTTCTCCTGAAACCTGACTTGCGAATAATCCAATTTTAGTTCCATCTGTTCCTATATTCTTTAACTCGTTTCAGACTTTTTCAAAATAAGTGTCCGGACGTGCCGGGTCGAAACACTCGTTGCACCACATGAAAGTCACCAGGTCTTCCGTTTCCGAAAGGTTGACAATGTTGTGCGTATAACCGGGAATCATCTCCACGACCTCCATCCTCCCGCCGCTTACCTCGAAGCTGACAACCTCCTCCGTACCTATCTTGCGGAGCTGTATCAGACCGTGGCCGCTCACCACCACAAACTTTTCGTTCTTGGTATGGTGCCAGTGCTGGCCTTTCGTAACGCCCGGCTTGGAGATGTTCACCGAGAACTGCCCGCGGTCGGAAGTACGGATAATCTCTGTAAAACTGCCGCGGTCGTCCACATTCATCTTCAGGGGATAGCTGAACCGTTCTTCAGGCAGGTATGAGAGGTATGTGGAATAGAGTTTCTTTGTAAAGGCATCGCTCAAATCCGGGACGGACAAGGTACCGGGCATTTGCCTGAAAGACCTTATCAGTTCCACAATGCCGCCCAGGGTAATGGTATGTACTACGGGCACTTCGCAATAATCCCCGTTGCGGTGTTCCCTGCCGCCCAGGGCAGAGATAAGCTCGTCCACCACATCGTCTATGTAAACCAGGTGCATCACCACCGAAGGGTCGTTCACCCGGATGGGCAAGTCATGGGCGATGTTGTTGCAGAAAGTGGCCACCGCGCTGTTATAGTTGGGGCGGCACCATTTGCCGAAAACATTCGGGAAGCGGTACACCAGTACCTTTGCACCCGTTTCCCTGGAGTACTCGAACAACAGTTGCTCCCCTGCCCGTTTCGATTCACCGTAAGGGTTGTCGAGTGCGGCCTGCGTGGAAGAGGAAATCATTACCGGACAGGTATTGCCGTACTTCTTCAATGTATCAAGCAGCGTGGAGGCGAAGCCGAAGTTCCCTTTCATAAACTCAGACGCATCCTTGGGACGGTTCACGCCCGCCAGATTGAAGACAAAGTCAGCTTGTCTGCAATAGACATCCAGTTCGGCAGGGTCACTGTCCATGTCATATTCGTAAATGGCAAGTTCCTCACCTGCAATGCCGTAATTACAGGCTTTCCCGTCACGGATGTTGTGCAGCTGGGATACAAGGTTCCGGCCGACAAACCCTCGGGCGCCGGTTACTAAGATTTTCATAAACTAATGGGATTGGATAGGATGGAAAAGTTAACAATGGCTATACTATTCACTCTTGATTTCCGCGCTCTTCGCCTTTTCCTCCATTCCGAGGTCTTCGCGGATGAAGCGGAGTTTCAAAAGAAGCTTTTTCATGCCCTCCACATCCAGGCGGGCGGTGTTATGGCTGTGATAGTCCTCTATACGGGCAATATCCTCATTGCCTTCCGTGAAGAACTTGTCATAGTTCAGGTCACGGGTGTCGCAGGGGATGCGGTAGTAGTCGCCCATGTCGACAGCCTTTGCCATCTCTTCGCGGGTTACCAGTGTCTCATACAGTTTCTCGCCGTGGCGCGTGCCGATGGTCTTCACCTCCGTCTCACCGTATTTCGGATCAACCTGCGCGTATGTTTCCTTCAAGGCCTGCGCCAGTACATCCAAGGTGGCGGCAGGAGCCTTCTGCACGAACAGGTCACCGTTATGCCCGTGCTCAAACGCATAGATTACCAGATCCACGGCATCGTCCAGCGTCATCATGAAACGGGTCATGTTGGGGTCCGTTACCGTAATGGGCCTGCCGTTCTTTATCTGCTCCACCCACAAGGGAATTACAGAACCGCGGCTTGCCATCACATTGCCGTAACGGGTACAGCAGATAGTTGTACCGGCTTCCTCACCCAACGCACGGCCCTTGGCTATGGCAACCTTCTCCATCATGGCTTTGCTGATACCCATGGCATTGATGGGATAGGCGGCCTTGTCGGTAGAAAGCACCACCACATTCTTTACACCATGCGCTATGGCGGATTCCAGTACATTGTCCGTACCGATCACATTGGTCTGCACAGCCTGCAACGGAAAGAACTCGCAACTGGGAACCTGTTTCAAGGCGGCGGCGGAAAACACATAATCCACTCCCATCATGGCACCGTCCACAGACTGGCGGTCACGGACATTACCAATGTAGAATTTTACTTTGGGATTTTGCAGGTGATGACGCATGTCATCCTGCTTTTTCTCGTCACGACTAAAAATACGGATCTCTTTGATGTCACTATCAAGAAAACGACGCAATACGGCATTACCAAAAGATCCGGTGCCTCCGGTAATAAGGAGGACTTTATCTTTGAATATTGACATAAATATAATATGTATTAATCATCCAAATTTGATATCAAATCGATTAATTTTTCTGCTCTCCGATTATAATTATCGAAGGAATTAAGTTGTTTTATTCCTTCTCTGACCAGATAATCTTGAAAAGATTTGTCTACAGCCATTTTATAGATTGATTTAGCACAGTCTTCTGCATTTAACGGTGAATAGTACACAGCTGCATTTCCACATAATCCATGAGCAAATGGCAAATCTGTAGTTAAAATTGGCACCTGCATTCGCATCGCTTCAACATATGTGGCAGTGAAACATTCAAGTAAAGTTGGTTGAAACATTATATCTGCCTGACGATATAAGGAGGGGCATTCTGCCACACTAACTCTATCAATCAGACAGAAGTGCTCCCGCAAATAAGAGGGAATAGGTGGCAAGTCATTCTCTGTCACCGTAAAAACGAACCGAAAATTAAATTCGGAATAATGTTTTTTAAGATATCGAGCGACTTCTATAGCAATTGCTAAATTCTTATGAGGATAAGAAGTATTTATGGACAGTAAAGTACAGCCGCCAAAAGACGGTAAGGGATGTTCTATTTGATTATTCTCATCATCGAAAACCTGATTATAATAATTCGATACAGTATAGGCTTTTATGGTAGGAAACAAGTGCTTTACTTTCTCTGAAATATAAGGATTCTCAGTCCAAAAAGCAGTCACACCACGTTTGAAATAATAGTATAAATAAAGATTTCTCACCTTTTCTATCATTATTTCCTTCAAAGCCATACGTTGAAAATAGGGTGAGTCCTTCAAAACGAGATGGGATCTGGCAAATCCACATAGATGTTTACATTTTGGCTTCCATCTTGCAGGTCCAAATATGGTAAGAACTCCGCCAATATTGTATCTGGCTACCATATTATCCATAACCTTATCACGTCCCCAAAACAATGTGCACCAACTGTTTTGTATATCATGACGCACCACAGTGACATTTTTGTATTTCGATACCCTATCAGCAGTATCATCCATATATGAAGATAATACTAAAAAAAAATGATGTTGGGGAATTGTATTCAAACAAGTACAAACCGAATCAGCGACTTGAAGCCCTCCACCTTTCTTGAGATTGGAGCAATTTATTAGAATGTTCATTTGTTCTGAAAAATGTAAATACCCAATATTGGCATATTGTACAGAAAATAGCCCATAAAAGAGATTTCCTAGTTAATAATTCAAAAAGTGGACTTATTTTTTGATTATTAATATTGATTCCGGTCGTTATCAACAAGAAATTCTCATAGTCCTTGCGACCGTAAGCATCAAATTATGAGGTCTCGCCATCATGATGATGTCTTTCAAGGAAAAATTCTTAGATAGGAGGGAGTCATTGGAGAATGGCTCAATCAGTTCTATACCACCTTTCGAAAATTCTTTTAGGATAGGTAAAATAAGACATTTAGTAAAATAAGCAAGATGTCATAATGGGACGCTAACAGTTAAAATTTTAATATAGTTCCAGCCCAAGAATAGCCTACACCGAATCCGGCCAAAAGAACATTGTCCCCTTTACGAATCGTACCATCATTTATAGCCTCTCGCAAAGCGATAGGAATACTGTTGGATACGGTATTACCAAACCGGGATAGGCAATAATAAAATCTGTCTTGCTCTATTTTAAGTTTCTTCCTAAGAAAATTCAGCATATATTTATTGGCTTGATGAAACACGAACTGGCTTATCATCTCCTTTTCCAATCCGTTATTTGCCAATGTAGTGTTTACCAATGGAGGTACGATGTCTAATGTAAAAGTGAATATCTCACTACCATTCATATAAAGATAATCAGAAGAGATAGGATTACCATTCTCATCAAATTCGATATCATTTTGCAATTCGGGTATACGGCTTCCCCCTGATTTCACAATCAAATTATTTGCCCCGTTTCCATCTGTTCCTAAGCAAAACTCTCCGATTTGAGCAAATCCAGATGTACCTATCACTGTAGCGGTAGCAGCATCTCCAAAAATAGTACGGTTACCCTTATCTTTTGGATGTAGATATTTATTATAGGTTTCACCTGTTAGTAATAGAACATTAGAGGCGATACCTCCGGCTATCAATCCCTTGGCAAGTGACAAACCATATACATAACCGGAACAACCCAAGTTAAAATCCAATGCCCCTATATCCTTGCGCAATCCTAATTGATGCTGGATAATGCAAGCGGATGTCGGCAATTTATAGTCGGGACTTTGCGTACAAAACAGTACAAAGTCAATATCTTCCCTTTTTATCTTCCCTCTTTGAAATAAGCATTCAGCCGCTTTTATGGCCATGTCCGAAGCAGTTTCATCGTCCACCGCCACATGTCTCTTTTCCACCCCCACCTTTGAAGCGATTTTCTCAACACTCCACTCCGGAAAGTCACGAACAATCGCCTCATTCGTAACTTCTGCTTGGGGCAGGTAATATACAATTTCTTTTATATATGCATTCATAATACTTTTTATCACAGCGTTAGAGTCCCTTCGCCCCCCCAGTCAAATCAATAGCCGAACCAGTCATCCATGAGCTTGCGTCACTAAGTAAATAAATACTCAGATAAGCCACATCTTCCGGCTTGCCATACCTCTTTAAGGGATATTTTTGTTGTAAGTCCTCATAATCCGCTCCCATCAAGGCCGCATCCTTTTCAATCAGTTCAGTCCAAACCATTGCGGGACAGATAGAATTGACTCTTACTTTCTGTGGTGCACATTCCAATGCAAGCACATTCGCATAACCAAGAATAGCTCCTTTTGAAGCCGCATAAACAGCATTACCAATAGATGGCGCAAATGGAGCTCTCGAAGCAATCATCACAATAGAAGCTTCTTTTGCAATTCTTTTCTTTTTGAGCAGATGACGTTGAAGTAAGATGGGACCATACAAATTAGGGAGAATCACTTCGTTTAGATTGCTTTCCTTGATAGCTTTGCACAATACACGATTACCTACTCCGGCATTGTTTACAACTCCATTGAGCATGGGCATCTCATTTACAATCTTGATAATATCTTCCTCTTTTGTCAAATCAGCGGGGAAAATAAGATGCTTACCACTTTCCATTAGAGATAGAGTCTCTTTAAGACGAGTTTCATTACGAGCCGTCAGTACCACATTTGCCCCCATACGAGAACACTCAATAGCAATAGAGCGGCCGATACCACTTGAGGCTCCGGTCACAAGTACAGTTTTTCCTTCCAAAGAAAATGGATTATACATATTAATTAAAATTCTATGAGGTTAGGGCATTTAATATTATCTGTATGGAAATAAACAGATCCCCAAGACAACCCCACACCAAATCCACAGCCTATATGAGATAATTTATTTACACGCAATTCATCAGACCTTTGGGATACTAACGTAAGAGGTATTGAAGCACAGCTGGTATTACCAAAGTCTTTTAAGCTATAAGGTACTTTTTCAGCCGGCAATTTTAACTTTTTACGGATTTTTTCATTCATAAAAAGATTAGCCTGATGGAATGTGAAGCAATCAACAGATTCTTTATTGATATTGAAATGCTCTAACAAACCATTAACTGATTTAGGTGCTTTAGATATACCAAACGAAAAAACGTTCATACCATCCAACTCTAGTTCTAAACGACTACGCTCTATATCTTCACCTTGATGAATTCTATCTAACGATTGAACCGTAAACGGATTCCTATAACCACCATCCCTGATAATGATTGCTTCCCTTCCTTCTCCATCTGTATTGAAATAGAATTGAAGAGGAAAAGATTTTTCTTTATGCTCCAAAGCAGTCGCAGAACCCGCATCACCAAATAAAGGATATGTACTCTTATCTTCCGGTGAACAGATTTTCAATATTGTATCACCAGCCAATAATAATCCTCGTTTCATCGTGCCATTTTGCAATAAAGAAGATATTACACTCAATGCGTAAACCCAACCAGAACAGCCAAGGCTAATATCAAGTGTGTAACAAGATTCGCTTAAACAAAGACGTTGTTGAAGTATAGCAGATGTAGCAGGTAGAATATAGTCTGGCGTTTGAGTGACAAACACCAAAGCATCTATACTCCCTTTCTCCCACCCCAACTCGGCAATCAGCTTCTCGGCAGCACATAAACAGAGGTCGGACGAACATGTGGTAAAGTTACTTTTACGACGTCTTTCTATACCTGTAGTGGCAACGAAATTGTCATAATCTCCCCATTTTTCATATATGCTAACAGTCTCTTCAATAGTTGAGGGAACGGTAACAGCCATTCCCACAACTTCCACATTGTTTACTTGTAGAAAAGCCATTACTTCCTACTTTTTACTAAGTCAAATAAGTCTTCAATCGTCTCAGAGGAACGAATATCATCGCCCTTGATCCGTACATCATACTCCTCGTCAACCATTGCGATTATAGAGAGGGCAATGAGTGAACTCCATTCGTCCAAATCCTTGAACATCGTTTCAGCCGTAAAAGCAGATACTTCTGTATCATCAAATTGCTGAGCAAAATTCTCAATAAAGTCTTTTAATTCCATTATTATCTGTTTTAAATGTTAATGATAGCTATTTTTAGAATATGTCAGAGAGTACTAACCATTAATTTAATATATCTCAATTCACTTAAAATCCATATCTGAATCAGCCGGAGTATGGAAAACTGAATATTCCTCTTGAATAGCCGGTTTAAAACGAGTTACTATATCAGCCCCCCCTTTTTTCATGATAAAAACATTGTTTTTCAACAGCTTTGATAATCCCGGCAAGGATGAACGAATATATACTCCAGCAAATTTCATTTTCCTTGATAGCAAAAGAGCGGCTTTTATAATTGCCGTCTGCTCTTCAAAATCATCAATCAAAAATCTATAATCCACCACATAAAGAAGTGGTATGCCAGACAAATCATATTGCCGACAAGCAAAATACACGTCATTTTCCCCCTTTTTACGAAGGGCATATACCTGATATTTATTTTTCAATGTAAAAAAACGCCAATCAAGAAACTTTGTAGAACGTTCAAATTCTATCAGGTTGTCATTCCAGTAATTGCCTCGAGGCTGATTCAAATCTATAGCCTTTTCTAATCGACGAAATAGCCCTAAACGAGTTTTAATTTCACGTGGATAAGAAGAATCATCAACTAATGGTTTCCGTATAGAAGGGCAAAATAGCGCAAAAATATATTTGAACAAATATCTATTCAATCGAATAAAGGCAAGCGATTTCGCTATAAATTTAGCATGCATCCGCTTATTAAGCTCTACTGAGATACCGGATAATCCAGCACCAAAACTGTTTTTATTCGAAAATATTTCCCCACAAATAATAGTTCCGGCCTCCGTCTTACGATACTCATCCAAGACTTTTGTATCATACGACCAAACAATATCATATTCAGTCTTCCCTATCTTGGCTTTTGTTTGTAAGAACATATTTGCTCCTATAATTTCTTTACCTTTAAAAATCAATAAAGATTTTTCCATTCCTTCTTTAGGCACATACGATAAAGTAAAATCAATAAAAGCATTAAGGTCAGTCCGAAACGGATATGCTTTTGCCAAATATCGCAATAAAAGCTCTTTATCTGAAACAGAGAGTCTTTTACTATATATTTCTGTATCCATCAATATTTACGTATCGTGTTATAATGCATTTTCTTATAATGAGACGAAAGAATATCCATTCCCCCATAAAGAGTCAATCGAACTTGAAGAGGAGACATCGTTTGAAACAAAGCTCTATGTTTCAGGGCTACATCCATATCGTATACTCCCGGTACTGAAATATAAAGTTTTTTATAACCTGCATTTTGAGATTCAGAAATAACCCGGTCCGAATAATACCCTTGAGGGTAGCAAATACTATCAATCTGCTTATCCAAGAAGTTCTCGAGATAAGCTTTAGAGGCATACAAATCATCCAAAAGTTCGTCCACAGGCATTGCACTCATGTTCTTATGCCGTATGCCATGCGACTGAATATTGAAACCTGCGTTATGCAATTCTAATATCTCTGATTCAGACAGATACCCTTTTTTTCCAATCAACGAAATAGGGATGAATATTGTAGGATATATTCTCTGGGAAACCAACCAATCCATACAATCCAACAACCCACGAAATCCATCGTCGAAAGCGATTTGTATCTCCCCTTTTGGATTATTAATATCACGAACAATCTCAAAGCCCGATTTTCGTATAGCACTTATATGCAATTTAAACAATTCAAAAGGAGTCGACATTGTTGTCCATGAGTCACCAACATGAACATCATGATAATAAACCACTCTACTTTTTTTAGTATGACACATCAAACACCCCACAGAAAACATTCCAGTCCTAACTAATTCTTTGATATCCATTATTATACTAAATAAGACATTGACAACTCTATATAAATGATTATTTCTCAAACGATGATTTCTCAGGGAGGATTACCTCAAAATCCCTAATCAATGACATCTTAGCCTTATCAAAGTCAACTGTTGAATCCGCATCATTCAAGCAAACCACTTTTTTCCGTTGATTACGTATCACATCTGATATATAGTCCAAATTATTATTTTGTATGGTAATCAATTCTGAGTCCTTCCAAACATTATAAGGAGAGAATTCACCAGAACAAAGTCTCCAATATCTTATAAGATATTGATTTACATCCGTAATATTCCTAAAACGGGATTCAGTAGTCTTTTGTAGTATGTCAGGTTCCAATTCCCAAACCCGTTCAAACGTAGATTTCAAATAAGCATTAGGTAAATGTGGATCGACAAAACCAGTATGTAGGCTCCAAGGCAATAACACCAAAGTACGATACCATTGACTGAAATACCTGACATTAATCCATTTTCCAAAATGTTCTTTTAAAAGCCCCCTTTTTGCGAAATATTTATTAATCAATATCAAGTCATTACAAATGATATGGTCTATACCTTGTGTATTGGGTTGCATTGTATTTAAAGCTGCTAAATCGCAAGGCAATCCGTTTTTAAAGAAACGTTCTTCAGGAACAAAATTTATCAAGAAAGTATCGTCATTAAAATAGATGAATTGTTCCGCAAGATCTTTTATCCGATGGATATTCATTTCTATCGGATGGCTATTAAATGTAGGAAGACACTCATTAGGAATAAAATCCGAATGTCTAACAAAATTAAGTTTAGGCGCATTCAAATTCAGCCAATCTGGAATATGTCCGCATGTTACAAAATGCACCTTTCTGACCCAAGAGGCATACTTCTCAATTCCCCGAAACAAGAATCTCAAATTATCCCAATCACGAAAACGCATATTCCTCTTATCTCCATTTATCATTGGAGCATATTTTTCATATTCCGCGAGCCATATAGGATCATTTCCGTCAACCCACAAAAGGACAATATCTATCATTTTTTTAAATTCTTTAGTTGTATAAAAAAGGCCACAACAAACAAATAGACCAACAAATAAAATATATAAGGAAATATTCCTGCTATAGATGCCCGAGGAACCATGAGTAAACCCGATATAGAGATATAAATATAAGATTTAAAGAAACGACTATACTCAGCCCAATATTCTAATTTACCAATCAAATACCCCCAACATATGCTTAATAAAAAGAAAACGGGCAGCAATCGAAAAGAAAATAAATATATATCGGAAAGAAGAGTCCATCCTAATCCTTGTCCCGCTAAATATAAACTCGGATTTAATACATAGCACATATATCCACTGAATGAAAGATCTTGAGGATAAAAGGCCTCTCCTGTAAATGCCCCAACAATTCCACCGACTCCTGGAAAGAACCGAGTATAATAAGCTAAGGTTGGATATGAATCAATCAGTTGTGATACATCAAATACCATCAAAGAAATTCCTTGATCATATAAAAAGATCAATATCAAGTCCCATAAGTTAGAAAACTGACCACCCGCTTCAGACTGGCGTATAGAAAAAGAAAACACTAATAATAATGCACACATACAACCTATACATGAAAGTAATAATTTTATTAAGTTTACTTTATGATATTGGGTATATATCCATAACAGGAGTAATAATGTAACCCCCAATGATGCACGAGCTCCGATTACAACCATAAACAGCGAGATCACTATCAATAAAATCAAATAATTGCGCTTATTTTTAGAATCACCATACCCCATCGCCACCCCCACCGAGACATTGAGTAAGGCATCGATCAAACTCGCTCCCGTTGCATGTTCATTAGTTTGCTTTCCTATATATAAAGATAAATATCCTGCTTCCAAAGCCGATATCAATTTAGCAGAATAAGTCCATAACACATATATAGCAAAGAAAAAATACAAATATTTGAGTGTAACATTAATCTGATAGATGGTTTTAGAAGAAAAACTGATATCTATTTTTAACTTATTTATAGCAGTATCTTTCTTACTTAATACATATCCAATTGAAGAACAACACATAAACCCTATCACTTGTCGCAAAAGATTAATTTTGTGTTCTTGAGAGATACCATAAGAATAAAAATAAGTTGGTTCCCATATATCTCCTTCATATCCCATTAAATTAGCCCAAAATCTTCCACCGATAAAAAGTCCAAAAGTCAAATAAAAAAGCAGATAAGGCTGAATTTCTTTATTCCCGGACACCCAAACTGTATATAAGGTAAGCAAATAGTACAAACAAAAAATAGAGGAATATATACTATCTCTATTTCCCAAGAAATCAAAGATAGACATAATAATGATTCCCAAAAACAAACACCAAAAGGTTAATATATATTTTAAAGGAAGCATATTCTACTTTTAATAACAGCGAGATTATTTTTTCTCCTAACTTATTTGTGGATAATCCTTGAATACGAAACGCCCAGCAGCAATGTAGACAGTCTCCCCCTATTTATCAATAGCATATTAATATACAAGCATATTACAACAATGAATATTGCCAAAATGGGAGCTATCACAAAATCAAACGACCAAAAGTAATCACTACTAAAAGAAATCCATCGGACAAGTATTGTTTCAAGAATAAGTGATTGTATGACATACACACCTAATGTATATTGTCCCAGTTTAGCCAAATTTAGCAAGTAGATATTACGTAACCCGGTAAACAATAGAAAAAATAACGTAATAAAAAACAACGAGCCTAACAAACCTATAAACAACTGAAAATACCTCTTCAAGATAACCTCCATAAAAAAAAGAGCATTATCCATTAAGGACAATGTACCTGAAAAAAGAGCTTCTCGGATACCCTGATCTCTGACCCAAAAATCAGGTGAGAAAGATACATATAAAGAAAATACCATAAATGATACCCCTGATATCACCAACACAAGACACTTGTATTCCAAGATCCATGACAAATATTTAAAAATATATATCCCGAAAAGGAAGCAAGGGTACATAATAAATACATTCCAAATCAATATCACTTGACTAAGTATAAGAGTAATGACAACCCACATAATCCGATTTCGTTGCGGCTTAAATGCAATAAATCCCAAAACACCACAAACAAACACACTTTTCAAAAACCACAAAGAATTGATTGCGAATGATTTTATCGTATATATTTGCAAGTCACCTCCTAAAATAGCGATAACAGCAAGTATAATCAAACTCCATGACAGACAAGGCAAAAGGACTTGCCTGCCACGTTTCATTAAATAATCTTTAAAAGAACCTCGAAATGAATTCCTTGCGAACAATCCGGACAAAGTCATGAATAATGGCATGTGGAAAGAACTAATCCATAGAAACATAGGATTATTATCTGGCATCACCTCCAAAAGATGCTGCATACAATGACCATATACCACTAAAAATATAGCAAACAACTTTAACAAATCCCAAGCCACTATCCGAGTCGGGCGAGCTGTTTGACTCACTTGATCCATCTTAACACATTTTTAAGCCATTGAGTAAAACCAGATAAAGAGGCTTCTATCTCAAAACGAGAATTATAATGACTTATATTCATACGTGATAATGAAAAACCTGAAGCTTCTGAATTATATTCATTCATCACGGCAAGAGTGAAAACAGATTGGCTACATTCTTTCATGACACCGGGAGTCACATCTCGTTTATGTCCAAAAGGATAAGCATATAAATTTGTATTAAACAAGCTTTCCATATATTCTGAACACTCTTTGAAGTCCTCTCGTAACTCCCGTTCGTCAAGCAGCGACAATATATCATGCCTTACAGAATGCCCCCCTATCTTATGACCTTTCCTTTTCAATTCCAAGATTTCTTCCGATGTCAGTCCCTTAAAGCGGAGGGCAAAATATGCCTTATCAATAGGTAAGTCTTTGAAAGGATATATATCTTCCAACATCCCTAATACAGAAACCTTATCATATTTTTCATACAATGTATTGATTAACGAAGAAAATTCCCGTTGCCTGCTCAACGTATCCCCAATTCTTACTTTGCGATTTGCAATTCTATATTCTCCGTCAGGTACATAAGCGAACCATGACATTATTTGGTCTATCCACAAAGGCACAAAAGAATCGATATTTACGATTGGTATAAAAAAATAAGCTTTATTTGCTCTTTTAGCCAACACCTCATCCGCTATCAATGCCGCCCGATACCCATCATCAAAAGTAATAACGACTGATTCCGGTTCCCCTAATTCGGTTGTTACCTTAAACCGTTTATTAACAATAGCCATCATCCATTCAAATCTAGAACGAGACGTGCAAACTATCTTCTGTTCAAAACTAGTATTAACATACTCATCCGGTATAATATGATGAAAAACGAGTATACGCTGTTTCTTTCGGTTAATCTTATAAAACAGAGAGATAATACCAAGATAGTAAAATAAGGCATAAATCAAAGTTCTCACTTTCTACTCATATTTAATTTATTGAATATATTTCCAAACAAGTGGATAATCGACAAAACGAATGTATAGGCAAACGGCTTCCAATCATCCTTATAGAAGATGTTAAGCCGAACATGCTTGTCTAGAAATATCCGACAAATATCTTTAAGTAAAAATCCATAACATTTATCAGAGAGACGCGCTAACAACAAGGGTCTAAAATCTATATACTTCGTATTTTCAACTGCAATATTGTATTTAGCTGCATCTAAAATTCCTATGGAATCCTCATATACGATTAGAGATAATGGTAAAGTAACATCAGAAACAGTGACTATAGCTTCTGTACGTATATTCATTTCTATAAAATAGTATTTGCCATTAAAATATTTAAACTCCAAACCTCCAATCCCTTCATAATCAATCTCGGACAAAAAATCTCGGCAAATTCTCATTAACTCTAGATTTCCTTGAGTCTCACCTATAGCCATTATCCCGTTACCCGGAGGAGACTGAAGGGTCTTTACTCCCATTACATCCAATACATTTCCAGAATGAGATCTCACAAACAAATAGAACCAAACAGAATTGTCGCTTCCTGATATGTATTCTTGGCACAAGAAATGATGATTATTCTTTATAAATGAATTGGCATACGATCTAAAATCATTCTGATCACATATTTTTGTTTTAAATCCCAATTTATCTTCACTTCTAGTAGAGACCGGTTTTATAATAACCGGAAAATTAAATTCCTGTTCTATAAAATCTCTATCAACGGAATTACTCACAAGCCTACTTTTAGGAACAGTCAGCCCATGTTCAGACGCATCTATCTCAGCTAACCCTTTCGAAGTATATACATCTATAATCTTAGAAGAAGGAAATGTCAATAAAAACAAATCTTCATACCTATCTCTAAAATCATTGACATAGATACAAGAAATATCAGTAGTAGAGATAAGAACCGGTTTTTGTTGAAAATTCATTTGATAATACCAAGTCTCCATTTCTTTCAATAATCCAGAAGAAGACTCTATCCCGTCAAAAGCAAATACTTCAGTAACATATTTACTTTTATTAAAAATAGATTGTAGAGGCAAGCTATTTATACAAATGATATATGTATTAACCTCATAGACTTTTCTTATATTTCTACATATAGAAATAGGACTTCCAATAGCTCCTCCCGCAAAAACAACAATATCCGGATACATTAATTCTTTTTTATTATACAAACTAAACTATCTTTACTTTCTTTTATAAAATTTCTATTCAGCAATAAGAACAGAGAGAAAAAAAGCAGGAATGATAACACTCTCAAGAACCATGTATCTAAAAATAAGATACTAACAGCAGTTCCCAACAAAAACACTATTTGCAATAGATAATCATATTTTCCATCAAGACATACAAATTTATCAGACTTCATGGTTCTCAAATATAATATAACAAAATGTGCAATCAGTAATGACACAGTAGCCCCCATGATTCCATATCGAGGTATTAACAAAAAGTTCATTCCTAAGCAAACAAAACCTCCCCAAAGGCTGGTGGTAAGGAAATAGCGTGTATTCTTTGTTGCCATAAACATAGTTCCCACAAAAGTAGAGAGTGATGAAAAAACTGCTGCCAGTCCTAAAAATGGAATATATCTCCAAGCATCAAGATAAGACTCGTCCGCAAAAAACTTGATTAGCCAATAGCTAGATAGGCAAAGGAAGAAACCGACCAATAATAATAAAACAAAACACAGTCTCAGGATACGGTTATAAAATAACCGGAAATCGGGCTTCTTAAATTCTTCTAACACGGAAATCTGCCATGAAAGAAAAAAAGTATTGAACACCATTGTTATAATCGACGGAAATCGATTGGATACCGCAAAAATTCCAACGAAGTCTGTCGAATGGTAATATTCAAGAAATAATCTATTCGATGTACCTAATATCCACCAAAGTGTAGCATTAGGTATCATAGGAATCGAATAAGATAACATTTCTTTTATCGTTGATATAGATATTGATTTATACGATAAATAAGTATGTATATGTATAGAAACTACTGTGTATAAAGAAGAAATAATAAAACCGGTCAATTGAGAAATAATGTAACCGTCCACACCCCACTTGGGTACTAATAATAACGAAGATATAGCCGTAACAAACGTTAAAATAATGCCTGATACAACAAATACAGACATACGGTCTATACTTCTTGAAAATTGTTGAAGATATAATTGTAAGAAGCTAAAAATCAACAAGACATATATATATCCAGCATAAGAGCCAAATACCCCCCATTGAATATCTTCCACATATTTCAATAAATAATAGTAAACTGCTCCAAAAAGAATCAAAGAGAGCGAAACTACTGTCAGCCCTGAAGAAAAGAATGTTCGTTGTTTGTCTATGCTTTTACCCTGTGGAAACCTGAAAATAGCATCGGTTATACATAGGGTTACCACTCCCATTATCAATGAGACATAAGTGCCTACCAGATCAATATCTCCATAATTCTCTACAGAAAGCCATGCCGTATAAAAAGGCAGCATCAATATGGCTAATAACTTACTGCCTATGGAACCTATAAATACAAGTAAACTATTTTTCCCTAATCGCTTATATTTATTCATGCCCAATTACAATTCACTTCAACTATTTTCTTACGGGTATCCTTGTACCATTTCTGAAAATGTTATAAGGAACCTTGTTCTTGACACAAAATAACTGGAGGGATTCTCCATGAGGCAGGGCCTTAGTCTGATACTGGAAGTAGAACCGTTCAAGATCTTCACTGCTATACATAATTCTAAAATTCTGTTCGCTGCAAAGATAGAACTTTCAGCCAATAACCTTTTTGGCTACTTACAAACAAAAAAATAATACTTAATTTTAAAATACTGATTCCTATCATTATGGACAGAAGATTCAAGTAGTCGAATATTGATATCCCGTTTATCCTTCAGTGATATCAATGTGTGGTGTACAATGGCCACATTAATCGCTCCCGAAGAGGAGCGATTTTTTTTCTACACAAGAGGTCGGATTTTACTCATGCAGACATCTATTATGATTCTTACCGAAATTATTGCTATTAGAAGCAAAAATACATTATATGGGAATATTTACATATTGCAAAACATGATGCTAGAAAACAGTTTACGCAAACGAATTACATCTATTTATTTTAAGTAGAGCTTCGCTTTCCTTTACATATTATCGAAATTTCTATCTAAAAAACAAAAATAAGGAACCCAATACGAGCTATAACAAGTATTATCTTTATTCTTAACAAAAAATCATTTCTCCAATGGATATTATTCTTCAACAAAAAAAGAAAAAACTCAAAAACACAATATGTTTTCCCTTCTACCCTTCTCCTATCTCCTCCACCAGCGACGCATGCACAAACGTCGTCGCCACCGCCATCACCCCCTCGATGTTCACCACCACCCTCCTATCATGGCGCACACGCACAAACACCCCTTCCACTCCTTCGAAGATGCCGCCGGTGATGCGTACCCGGGTTCCTTGGGAGAGGTTCAGCTCGGTGGGTTCAAGATAGAGCACAGCCTGGTCGTAGGTGCCAGACACAGCGATGAAGCTGCGCATCTGCGAGTCCGGGATGACGATGGGCTGGCGGGTTTCGCGGTCCATGATATAGCGGATAGGGATATTCATGCCCGGTTTGTTCTTTATTTCGTCCATACGCTCACGGGTGGAGCGGACGAAGACCAGGTTATGGACCGCAGGAACAAGCTTGCGCAAGCGGCGCTCTTTCCTCACGACATACTCATAGCGCATGGGAATATAGTTTTCAATGCCCTCTGCATCCAGGTATTCCTTGAAAAAAAGCTCTCGGCTATAGGTGACACGCACTGCATACCAGTGCATTTCTGCATTCTCGTTCACAAAAAAATATGATTGGGGGACACCGGAGTAGCGAAGTACCTCCCGGTCAAGTAATGTAATGCGGTTACTTTAAATAGACTATGTGCATTCATTTTATTTCAAGACCCTCCACCATCTCGGAAGGAAGGCGACGAAATAGTTATATTCAAGCTATCTTGCGATAAGCTGTTATAAACGAAACGTTTATAATAAAAAAAATGTTTTATGACACGCTCCGTTTAATGAACGCAAAGGTAATGTCAAGAAATGAAAGTACAAAATATTCTGATTGATAAAATGATAATCTTTTTTAATGCAGGTATCATCGCACTATATATCAAATAATTACGTTCATTAGGTAAGATACACGCGCACGCGCGTCATTTCTTATTTTTTTAAAGAAAGAGTGTGTTACATATATAACCATAGGTTCCGGTACCTCACCCTATACATACAGACTACACACACGCTTCACTACTTCACAGGGATACCACAGAATTTCGTAACTATTCAGCAGATGATGCTTTATGATAATTTTTCAGACGCTGATAACACAGATGACACGGATTATTTAATTTCACGTCCTCAGAAGCGTTGCATCAGGTAAGAAAAACATAAAATCTGCGTTATCTGTAATTGTACAGACTCCTTTTTTGTTAATTTTGCAACCGATTTACTAACTTAATATAAAATTATATCTTCAAATTGTAGTTATGAGAACAAAAAAACGCCAATTAGCGTGATGCAAATCAAAGGGAGAGATTACCAAGTGCTGTACACCAAAGAGAGCAAAGAGGTGCAAGTGGCCATCGACCTGCTTTCTATGGTAGAACACAAGTCGTTAACCGTGGAATACAAGGAGCGGAAGGCTTTCCTGACACCCTTCATACCACTGCTGATAAATCCCCAAAAGGAACACGGACTGAAGGGCGTAAGCCCCTTCGCCAAGTTGCTGCATCTGCTTGTAAACTTTATGGACGCGGACGGAAGCGGCAATACGCTGAACCCCGATTGTATTGAGGATGAGATATATAAGCTCTTCAATGAGCTATATCCCAAGGAGTAAAACGGACCAAGGAATTCAAATTGTAAAAAAACGGCTGTCCCACTGCGGATGGCCGTTTTTGCTTCCTAAGGAAATAAACGGCATCTTTGCGCCGCCAATAAGGCAAACTTAATACAAATCGAATGGAAAACATTCCAGTGACCACCTACCGTGGTTTCAGCGCCGTCAGCGGGGAGACAACCTTCACGCAGGACATGGCTGACATAAGAAACGGCAAGCATGCCAAGTTAATCATCAAAATCGCCAGTCTCGTGGCGCAGGGAAAGGTGGAGGAAGCCAACCACGTCAAGAAGCAGCTTCCCTTCAGGACCCTCACGGCCAACTACCGGGAAAGAAGGCTCGCACCGAGCATCACCCGCTACAACCCCGTCATCACGCTCGACATCGACGACCTGGAAGAGGGACAGTTGGAGCGGACCCGGACCCTCATCAACGAAGACCCGCACACCCTGGGGAGTTTCCTCTCCCCCAAAAGGCACGGCTACAAGCTGTTCGTCTTCATGCAGACGGAATACACCCGGCGTCTGTATGACCGTCTCCGACAGGGCGAGGTGACCTACGCCACGCTCGAGGAGATACACCTGAAGCTGTACAGCGCCGCCAAAGAGCACTACGAGGTCCTTCTCGGAGTAGAGGTGGACGGAAGCGGGAAGGACATCTCGCGAGGATACTTCATGTCCTTCGACCCGCATGCCTATATCAATGCCGCACTGCTGGAACAGATTTCCCCGTTGCCGGCACGCATCATCCCGCCTGCGAAGAAGGAGAACAGCCCAAAGAAGACGCCCGTCGAAACGGTACACCCCCTCCCCGCCTCCTCTGCCGCCACACCGCAGGACGCAAAACCTTGGGAGAAGCTGATATTCTCCCAAGCCGTGACTGCCGTGAAGCGCACCACCAGGTTCCGGGCAGGCAACCGCGACAACTTCCTCTTCGCCCTGGGCAACAAATGCTACAGCAAGGGCCTGGACGAGCAGACAGCCATCAGACTGGCGAAAAACGAGTTCGGACAAGAGTATCCCGACGTGGAATCTCCCCTGCACAATGCCTACATCTATACCGACAAGACCAGCGAAGCCGCTACAAAGAAGGAAGAGAAAAAGCCCGTCATCAACCAAGTGATGAGCTTTCTGGAAGAGCACTACGGCATCCGCAGGAACCTCATCCTGGACCGCCTCGAATTCATGCCCTACACACCGCCCGAAGAAGCCGGAAAAGGTTACCGCCCCATGCGCGGAAAGGACTACAACACCATATTCGTAGACCTGCAGATGGCCGGCATCTCCTGCTACCAGAATTTCCTCAGAGCCGTGATAGACTCCAACTACGCCAAGGAGTTCAACCCCTACACCGACTATCTGTACGCGCTTCCCCCCTGGGACGGGACGGACTACATCGCCCAACTTGCCGACACCCTGACGACCGAGAACCGGGAGCTATGGCAGAAGGGCTTCAAACGGTGGATAGTGGGCCTGGTGGCCTGCGCACTGAGCGACGAGGACATGAACCAGCTCGTCATCATCCTCTACAGCGAGCAGGGAAAGGGAAAGAGCAGCTGGATTCGGCGCCTGCTGCCGCCCGAGTGGAAAGAGTACTTCTACAACGGCATAATAGACCCGAGCAACAAGGACGATGCCCGCCTGCTCGCCACGCGAATCATCATCAACATGGAGGAGTTCGAAGGCGTGAAGCCCGGCGAGCTGGCAGCATTGAAGCGAATCATCGCGCAGGACAACGTGACGCAGCGCAAGGCCTACGACATCGAAGCCTTCACCCTGCCCCGCCACTGCTCCTTCATCGCGAGCACCAACAACCGGCAGTGCCTGCAGGACATCGGCGGAAACCGGCGTTTCCTCCCCATCACCGTCACCGGCATAGACTACCACACCCCGGTGAACCATCCCGGTATCTACGCCCAGGCGCTCGCCCTGCTGAAAGGCGGATTCAGATACTGGTACGAGGGCGAGGAGATAGAACAGTTGAACAAGCACAACGAACGGCACCGCATGAAAGACCCCGTGGAGGAGAACCTCTTCGTCTTCTTCCGCAAACCGCTGCCCGAGGACCTGCAGATAAAATGGCTCCCTGCCAGCGTCATACTGACCAAGCTCAGCATATTCGGGAAGGTGCAGGTGAACCCGCACACCCAGCTGGTACTGGTGCAGGCACTGGAAAAGTACGGATTCGGTACACGGACCAACGAGCAGGAGACGACCGAATATGAGGTAGTGGACATCCAGCTATATCAGTAACCGGCATTCGAGGAGAAGAGAGAAGCCCCGTAACATATATTGTTGTGCATGACAACATATATTGTTACGGGGCTTTACATATATTGGCGTTTTCTTTACAAGGTTTCCCTATTTCCGGCCGACATCCTGTCAGGGTTCTCCCAGATACTTCACCAGCACTTTCACTTCCAGCGGAGTGAAGGTGCGCCGGTATTTGTTGTAGCCCACCTTCTCCAGCTCACCCTTCAGCGCCTTGTTGTGGCGTATCCATGCCGCCAGGGTATAGATGGCATTGCTGATGCAGTAAGTCGGGTTGTAGAGCATGGCAAGCTCCTCCTTCGAATAGGCGTGGATGCGGAACGGACGAAGGTCTTCCTCCTCCTCTTCCCTCTTTTCTTTTTCTGTTTTCATTCTTTATGTTATTGGTTGATTATTACACCATAAAGATACTGAATATCAGTGATATGACCAAGCATATACAGACATAAACGGGCATCGGACGAAGAACTTTTCCTGAACAGAAAGGAAACGGGAAGGAGACGGCGTAACCCGAAGAAAGCCATGAGTAGAAAAAGCCGGAGGAGTACTTTTGCAGCACCCCTCTTCCCCCCCTAAAGGAGAAAGAGAAGAGTATTGCAATACGGGACTTTAATTTCTAATTGTTAATTTTTAATTATTTAATTGTTTATGGGAGTACCATTCAAGAAGATTGCGAGGAAAGATCCTCGAAAGGCAGATGCGGTGGCAAAGTTCTACCCGCAGCTGGTGACACTGGGCGACAATGCGACGCTGGACGACATTGCGTATGTGATGAAAGAGAAGAGTTCGCTGACGCTGGGAGACATCCAGAGTGTATTGACCAATTTTGTGGAAGCCATGATTACGACCCTCTACAGCGGCCAGTCGGTGAATATCAAGAACTTCGGCGTATTCAGCCTGTCGGCGCGTACGGCAGGCGTACTGGATGTAAAGGAGTGCACCGCCAAGAACATCAAGGCGGTGAAAATCAATTTCCGGCCTTCCAGCACCGTAAGACCGGACATCGCCGCCACGCGTGCCGGGCAGAAGATTGACTTCTACGACCTGGAAGCATTGGTGAACAAGGGAGACGGTGAAGGAGGAAGCTCCGGCGGCGGTTCCGGCTCGGGAGACGGAGGCGGTTCGGACGGAGACCAGGGCGAAAATCCGTTGGGATAAATATGACTGATTTTACTACCGATTCGTATGTTCAACTTTTAAAACGTATATAGCATGAAAAAAAGTATCTGGGATAAAATTCTGAAAGTCGTGATTGCAGTAGCCTCCGCTATCTTAGGGGCATTGGGAGCCAATGCAATGAACGTGAGCATTTAAGTCGCCGGAAAGAAAGGACGGCAGGAAGAGGAAACCCCGAAAAAGGTTTCCTCTTTCTCTTCCCTCTCTATACAGCGCAGGATACGCCAGTCGCAGCTACGCACCCAATAGCGGAAAGCCATGTTCGGGTGGAAATGCTCCGAGAAGTCCAGCAGACGTTCCAAATCAAACTCCTCGGAGATGACACCGGCACCGCTACGGAATGCATCGTAGGCGTTACAGTCCTGCTCGATATGCGCCGGAACCATCAGCAAAGGCTTGCCCAGATACATCGCCTCGCAGACCGACTCGAAGCCGGCAGTGGTGGCATAGGCCTTGCAGCCTGCCATGTAGCGCAGGAACTTGACGTCATCGAGCTGATGGAAACTCAAGGTGTCGTCCACACGGTACACCTCGGCTTCGTCCTGCTTGTCCCAGAAGAAGTGGAGGGGTATTTCCGGATGGGCACTGTGCCAGTGGAGGATATTCTCGCCAAAACCGGAGTTTACCATGTATCCGTGGAGATAATCCCCTTCCGTACCTTCGCACGACAGCACCTCCCTCCGCAGCAATGGCGGAACCACGCGGATATGCGCTTCTTCGTCATCCTCCATCTCGCGGAAGGAAAGGGCGAGCTTTTCGCGGGCACCTATGCACGTGAGACGGGTGAAAAGGCGGAGCAGCCACAGATGGAAGCCGTTCTTACCGGGAAACTCGAAATCGCGGTGCAGGAACAGGTATTGGTGCCCGACACTTATTTGAGGGACGGAAGGACGGAACAAGAGATAGGTCAGCCCCGTGAGCAGTTCGTAGAAGTTGATGACCAGTTCGGCGCCACTCTCCTCGATGCGGCGGTGTATATAGTGCATGCTTTTCAGATAGACGGGCAGACGGGTGAGATTATAGGCCACACTACGCGCAAGACTTGCCCGCTTGTTGGCAGGCGTAGGCAGGAAATTGGGACTGAGAAAACGTTTCACCGGAGCTTGGATGCTGCGGTTGAAGAAACCGGGCAGACAGCGCGAATTGCTTTTGCCCACCAACACTTCCACTACTTCGTGACCGTTGCGGCGCAGCAGCTCTTCCATTGTAATGGCTTGGGTCAGATGCCCGCGGCCTTCTCCTTGAACGATAAAAAGGACTTTCATTGAGACGACTTGATGATTTACAAATTAATGTTGAAACACATGCAGCACATGACGTTGCATTTAGTTGATGCAAATATCGCACCTCCGTGTTACGGCAGAATGTGAAGAATGTGACAATTCGGTTATAAATGACAAAAGTCACACCGGCATCGCGCAGACATGACTTCAAGAGAATTTATGGAATAAATACGTAAAAAGGATAATTCGGTCGGCATATGATGCCGGAGCATCAGACAAATTCCTCGACCATATACATATCACTGACAAAATCGTCAACAATCTGTTCCAGGTTTTCGCAGGCTTCGTCAGGCGTTTCACCGTAGGCGCTGCACAACACATTATTCATGAAATAAGCGTAAAAACCACCGCCGGCTGCCGCCTCTACGGTATAGTCATTTCTGTTCAGTTTCATATTCGGGCCTCCTTTCTTTTTTTACGCTGCAAAAATGAGGGAAAGTTGTTACGAGAAGATGTGAAGGAGGTTACAAAAGTATGTAGGTTGGTTGGCTTTGATGCAGTGGAAAATAAATGGATTGAATATTAGGAGTTTTCATTTATTCAGTTTACCTTTGATTAAAAATAAAAGCAATGGGTAAAATTAAACCATATAAAGAGCAGGACTCTTCCAAACAAACGGCACAAGAACCGATGATGGCAACTTATCATCAATCAGCCATACCGATGGACGACTTTATCAACAGTATTCCCCGAGATGCTTTGGCTGAAGCCCTTCTATTTGCCTTAGAAGAGAATAAAGCAGGACACTGTATATCAAACTCCCAAATAGAGAGTATGATAAATGAACGCATGGGATGGAAATAGTCTGGTCTAAGTTGGCTTATGAGCACTTTTTAGAGATACTTATTTATGTAGAGAATAATTTTGGCATGTTGACGGCACAGAAAACACGTCAAAAGATACAAGACAAAGTAAATCTTTTAGCAAAACATCCGTATATAGGAATTATAGACAGTGATTTTTCTACTCTATTTAACAACATTACTGTCCGTCATTTAAAACTTTCCCCTAACGTGATATATTATTTGATTGATGAGAATAGGATTGTCATTGCAGCAATGCTTCATTCAAAACAATCTCCGGAAACTGTACGTAAAACAATCTCAGAATTTCTGAAGCAATATAAATAGCTGTTCATCAATTCATGATGAGAGATAACTCTATAAATTTAAAACCGAGAGGACGTATCAAGATATACAATCACCCCAGATTACGCGGATTGACACAGATAAAAGTTTCTGATTATCAGAACTCCTAAAATCATCTGTGTTAATCCGCGTAATCCGGGGTGAGTATTATTAATAGGAACGTGCGAAAATCACGCGGCAGGCAGAAGGCTTGCCGGTAACCATACACTTGCCCGGTTCCTTGTCACCCGGAACAAATGAATCGAAAGGAATACAACGGATGGTTGCTTTGGTCTCTTCCTTGATTTTCTCTTCGGTTTCGGTAGTCCCGTCCCAATGAGCCAGAATGAAGCCGCCTTCTTCAATCTTTTCCTTGAATTCCTCGTAGCTGTCCACGCTGGTGATGCGGCTGTTACGGTAATCGAGCGCTTTCTTGTAGACATTTGCCTGAATGTCCTCGAGCAAATCCTTCACGTACTCTTCGATACCCTCGCAGGAACGCGTCTCCTTCTCCAGTGTATCGCGACGCATGATTTCCATTGTATTGTTCTCCAAGTCGCGGCCACCCATCACCAGACGAACCGGAACACCCTTCACCTCATAGTCGGCAAACTTGAAGCCCGGACGTTTGTTGTCGGCATTGTCGTACTTCACGGAAATACCCATTGACTTCAGCTTGGCAACAATGCCTGCCACTTTCTCGTCAATCTTAGCCAGCATCTCCGCATTCTTGTAGATAGGTACGATGACTACTTGTATCGGAGCCAGGTGCGGAGGAAGTACCAGACCGTTGTCATCGGAATGCGTCATGATAAGCGCTCCCATCAGACGGGTGGAAACACCCCAGGAGGTAGCCCAAACATACTCCAGCTTGTTCTCCTTATTGACGAACTGCACATCGAACGCCTTGGCGAAGTTCTGTCCCAAGAAGTGGGAAGTACCGCTCTGCAAAGCCTTTCCGTCCTGCATCATCGCTTCGATGGTGTAGGTGTTGAGGGCACCGGCAAAACGCTCGTTGGCAGACTTCACGCCCTTTACCACGGGCACCGCCATGTATTTTTCGGCAAACTCGGCATATACATTCAGCATCTTTACCGCTTCTTCTTCGGCTTCCTCGCGGGTGGCATGTGCCGTGTGTCCTTCCTGCCAGAGGAATTCGGCGGTACGGAGGAACAGACGGGTACGCATTTCCCAACGGAACACGTTTGCCCACTGGTTGCACAAGATAGGCAGGTCGCGGTATGAATTGATCCAGTTCTTGTAGGTGTTCCAGATGATGGTTTCGGAAGTGGGGCGGATAATCAACTCTTCTTCCAGTTTTGCAGCAGGGTCCACCACCACACCGCCGCCATTCGGATCGTTCTTCAAACGATAGTGCGTCACGACGGCACACTCTTTGGCAAAGCCTTCCACATGTTCCGCTTCACGGCTGAGGAATGATTTCGGAATAAGCAAGGGGAAATAAGCGTTGACGTGTCCCGTTTCCTTGAACATATCGTCCAACTGACGTTGCATCTTCTCCCAGATAGCGTATCCGTAGGGCTTGATCACCATACAGCCGCGTACAGCCGATTGTTCTGCCAAATCGGCTTTTACCACCAACTCGTTGTACCACTGAGAATAGTTCTCACTACGTTTGGTAAGGTCTTTCAATTCTACTGCCATTCTATTTCGTTTTT
>OGJP01000408.1_pt1 | contig 27221 bp, 32 predicted proteins | sample 1572311 | NCBI WGS metagenome assembly OGJP01 (sample SAMEA2582093, study PRJEB24529) | metagenome | biome: Human gut stool | place: China | collected 2011
GGAACCGGATTATCCCAGTTATGGGCAAAAGTAAAAGAATATTTCGTAGCAAAGGAAGCGGGCAAAGGCCTGTCCACCAATGACTACACTACCGCTGAGAAGACAAAGTTAAGCGGCATTGCATCTGGAGCTCAGAAGAACGTGCAGTCTGACTGGAACGCTACTTCCGGTGATGCATTTATCAAGAATAAACCGGCAAGTCTTCCGGCAAACGGTGGTAACGCAGATACTGTAGGCGGACATACCGTAGGCATTGACGTACCGGCTAATGCAGTATTTACCGATACCAAACCGGTAGGCATGAAGGGCGCAACTGCATCTGCAGCAGGTACCGCAGGTTATGTACCGGCTCCGGTAGCAGGTTCTCAGGATAAATTCCTGAAAGCAGACGGAACCTGGGCTACTCCGGCAAACACCACCTATGGAGAGGCTACTGAGGAGAAAGCAGGTCTGATGTCTGCTGCTGACAAGAAAAAAGTCAACGGTATGGATGCTGCAATCGCAGCAAAAGCTGATAAAGCTACCACCCTTGCAGGCTATGGTATTGGTGATGCATACACCAAGGCGCAGGTAAATACCGAGCTTGGTAAAAAGGCAAACACCGCTACTACTCTTGCGGGATATGGCATCAGCGATGCATACACCAAAACCGCAGCAGATGCAGCCATCAAAAAAGCTGTAGATGCGGCAGTAGCAGGTGTGTATAAGATCAAAGGATCCATCGCATTCGCAAAACTGCCGACTTCCGGTATGGTTGCCGGTGATGTGTATAACATCACTGATGACTTTACCACTACCGCAGCATTTGTTGAGGGTGCTGGTAAAGAGTGCAAGGCAGGCTCCAACGTGGTTTATACCGCTGCCGGTTGGGATGTTATGGCAGGTACATACGATTTCAGCGACTTCGTGATGAAGTCTGATATCCAGTTCCTGACTGAGGACGAGATCAACGCTATCTGCGTACTGTAGGCAGAAGCAACAGAGTAACTGATAATTAACAAAGCAAACTATTAAATATTGATTCGGAGATGGGCACTCCGGATAGTACTGTGTAATACAAAGAAAGGAGCAATAAAAATGGCTGATCTTGAAAAGGTTTTGGGAAAAACCGGAGCAAAGAACTTTTGGAATAAGGTGTGGAGCAATGTGAAGGTCCTGACTGGAGATGTAGCCTATAAGACAAAGGGAGATCTTCAGACACAGGTGACAGCAGCGGCAAATACGGCATCCACGGCAAAGACAACGGCAGATGCTGCAAAGACGGCGGCAGAGAATGCATCCAAAGCAGCAACGACAGCGAAAGAAACGGCAGAAGCAGCGAAAACCCAGACAGGAGGATTGACATTTGCTCAGGATGCAGATGGAAACTGGGGCTACAAAGTAGGAGGTGCCGATCCAGTTATCCCTTTTAAGAAGGGTGACATGAATCTTATTTATTTAGGATCCATAGCAGCCGAAGATGATAGTTTGGATATTAGTAACATATATCCAGGATACAAAAACTGCGAGGCACAAAACTTTTTGCCGGTTATCACAGGAGCTAGTTACAGACTTACAAATAATGCAAATGTTAGTTCTATGAAACTAAGTTATGATTTTACAATTAAATATACTCCGGATACAGGCACAATTTTAATAGTAGATAGTTATGTGAATAAATTGGTTGCCACAAATGGAAGTGATAAAAAATATTTCAAAGCGCTTATATCTTTGGATATTTATTTGAAAGTGTAAAAAAATTCTGAAAAGGAGGAAAGAACATGAGGAGTTCCGGAAGCGTATTGAAGCTGAGGACAACCGCCAGAATCGCCGGATCGAGCTTTTGGAGAAGTCAGTGGAGCAGTTTACCAATCTGACAACAGCAGTACAGAAACTTGCTGACAACATGGAATCCATGCTCAAAGAGCAGGAACAGCAGGGCGAGCGACTGGAAAAGCTGGAAGGCAGAGACGGTGAGAAGTGGCGAAACGTGACGGGATACATTATCACGTTTGTTCTTGGATTGGCGATTAGCTATCTGGCAAAGATCGCAGGATTCTGAGGTGAGCAGAAATGGAAGAAGAAAAGAAACGGATCCGGACTATGGATGTGATTCTGATTGTGATTGCGGTATTTCTCTTGGTGTTTATAGTATTGATGCTATGGATGTACTACAAGATAGGCGGGATCCCGGACACGCTTTGCAACTGTGTCTTTGCAGTGTGTGGCGGTGAATGCGGAGTCATGGGATGGATCAAAACGACAAAAGATAAGCAGCAGGATCGGCTGTATGAGCTGGAAGATCGGGCTGCAGAGAAGAAGGAGGATAATGAGGATGACACTTGAAGTTTTTCTGATGCTTCTGATGGCGGTCAGTATCATGACTGGATTGGTTACGGAAGCTATTAAGCAGTGGTTGGATGAACGTAACAAGAAATACTACAGCAATGCGCTTGCAGGCTATGTGGCAATTGTAATGTCAGTTCTTTTGTGGTTGGCATATACCGTAATGGTACAGGCGGCGATCAGCGCACAGATGGTTGTTATTTTAATCGCGCTGGTATTGCTGAGCTGGTTAAGCGCTATGGTAGGTTATGACAAGGTAATTCAGGCAATCGGACAGATCAGGGGAGGTAATGTGTAATGGCAACAATTATGATCGGATCCGCGCGGATCGATGAGCGTGGAAAGTTATCCGACGGAGCTGCCGGAGACCAGAAGCAGACATTCAGAACCAACGATACCAAGGGCGAGGTAAGCATGCAGCCATTTTATGTACATAGTAAAGGCTGGTACATCCTGCGACCGAAGAATGCAGCTCTGGCCGCAAAGATGGCTGAGCGGATGACTGCCGCCTGCAACAACAAAAATATCGGCTATGACCAGGGTAATCGCCTGGGAGTCATTATTTATAGTATCAATACCAAGACAAAGACCGAGTGCGATTGCAGCAGTCTGACCAGACAGGTTGTTAAAGAAGCATCTGGCAAGGATCCGGGTAACTTTACCACAGCTAATGCGGTAGCGGTCTTGAGAACCACCGGACTTTTTATGAACAAAATCAGCTATGTGTCTCAGGCAAAGACCCCGATTTACAACGGCGATATCTTGGTGACAAAGACCAAAGGGCATATTGTAGTAGTTGTGTCCGGAAATCCTCGGAGTCAGACACAGAACAGCGGATCGAGCAGTACAAGTACAGCGGAGGAGGAATATAACATGAAGACGATTAAAAGAGGCAGCAGGGGCAAAGCGGTGAGAATCTGGCAGGTGATCTTGGGGTATACAGGGACCAAGATTGACGGAGTGTTTGGCTCCGGTACTGAGGCGGATACAAAGATTTGGCAGAAAGCACACGGACTGGATGATGATGGCGTTGTTGGAAAGAAGAGTTGGAAAGCAGGTCTAGAATCCGCATAAAAATATCATCTCTATCCTCCGTGCGCTTACGAATTAGCCCATCTTGAAATGATTTGTGCCATTGTTTATCAGCTGACCAAGAATATGACCATAGAAGAATTAAAGGCATCTGGTTTTGATAAATATTATGTGGATCACACAGCAGCACTATGGCCACAGGCAGCAGGTGGAATTCCCTTCAATGCCTGCGAGTTCCAGTCCAAGGGAGATGTGATCACAGATCTTCATGAGGATCTCGCAGCAGAACAGAAAGCAAGAACCACATATGACAACCTGCTTCGGTTGGTCAAAGACCCGGAAGTGGCAGATCCGTTACGTTTCCTGAGGGAGAGAGAAATTGTTCATTATCAGAGATTTGGAGAATGTTTAAGAATCACACAGGAACATCTGGATGCGAAGAACTTCTATATTATGAATCCTGAATTTGATACGGGAATCCAGGGGAATTGTAAGAATTAAGTTGTGCAGGTCTGGATATACGTTGTTGTGACTACAAGCAGTAGAGTAACATTTTATGATTAAGATCAGTACAGGATGCAGCATGAAATGCAACATAAAAATAAAAACCCCGAGATTTCGGGGTTTTTTGTATGCAGGAGATGGGACTTGAACCCACACGAAGTCACCCTCGTCAGATTTTGAGTTCCATGTAAACTATTTTCTGGTTATTTTAATGCAAAAATATGTATTTATATCCTCTTTTTTTCCATTATATATTTAGAATTATGAGTACGGTTGATGTCAAAATTGATGTCAAATATTGTCCTTAATATTTATATATTATTCATCATGTGCTACTATGATAAAAATGGAAAATGGAAAATGGAAAATCCTATATATTCTATTTTTCCGTTTTCCGAAAATTCAGGGGGTTATTTACATGATGTTTATAGCAGATTCCATTAAACAGGAATATGAAAAATGGACAGAGGGAGATGTTGTTTTTATTTCTTCACCAACTGGAAGTGGGAAGACTACTTTTGTTATAAATACATTATTGCCATATTTAAGAAAAAAAGGAAAAAGAGTTTTGTATTTAGTTAACAGGACAATTCTGAAAGAACAGTTGGAGAATGAAATTAGAAATCTTCCATATGATCTGAAAAATATGATTCAAGTTGAGTTATACCAAACAATAGAAAGAATAATGTTAGAAGCCTATTTGTGGAACAATGATTATTATATAAGAAAGGTGAATTGGTATTCGGCATTTGATTATGTGGTTTGCGATGAAGCACATTACTTTTTGATGGATTCTAATTACAATACCAATACAATGCTGTCCTATGATTATATAAGATCCTATTATTATAATAAAATAAGAATATATATGTCAGCAACAATCGAAGAAATACGGGAGGTTATCGAGGAAGATCTTGATAATAAGTACATACAAACGCAATGGTTGAAATTTAATTTAGATCCGGATAAAGATGCCAACCTTTATAAGCATAACAGATATAAATATCCAAAAGACAGCTATACTGATATATATAATTATATCGACATTCATGTGTTAAAAGATTGTGAAGAAATTACGGATGTTGTAGTTGGTAATAGCAAAAAATGTGAAAAATGGCTTATTTTTGTTGATAGTAGAAAATTTGGAAATATACTCAAGAAAGATATTATGAAAGCAGCTTATAAAAGTGCATATTCTATAACAGAAGATGATATTGTGTTTGTTACATCAGATTATGACTTGGATCAGAAGAGTTTTCGCGAAGTTAAGGATATTGCAAGTAATAATAGACAAACTGCAAAAATATTAATAGTGACATCAGTTTTGGATAATGGAATAAACCTTAATGATATAGAGTTGAGGAATGTGATAATTATAGCTGATTTGCAGAATGAATTTCTTCAAATGCTTGGGAGAAAAAGGACGGACGGACAGCGTCTTAATCTTTATATTGTTAAGCAAACAAAAGGATATTTTTCTGCTAGGCTAGATATAAATAATAGAAAGCGCAATATTGCAGGTGAGTATTATAAGAAATTATTGTATTTGCGTGACTATTTTAATGATATATTGAAAACAGAAGGTGTATCACAAGATACTATGAAAAAAATAAATGAAAGGGAAAACATAGCTATTTATGAGCAGCATAAAATGCTTATGAAGGATATTATGGATGGAAAAATAAAATTTGAAGATGTTAGAGCTTCCTTTTGGGCTTGTGCGGGAACTTTGTATTTGAATTTTCTTTCATTCAAAAATCTTGAAAATATAAATAAGTATTATGTTGAATTACTATCAGAATTTGACAAATATGGAGAGGATGCGTTTGTTCGCGAACAACTCCGATGGCTTGGAATTGTGGATGAAGATGCACAGAGAATAATTGGTGAATCAAAAATAAGCAGATTGCAAAAGGCTAAACAGAAAGTGATAGATGCGTTCAATGAGAACGTGGATAAAAAAATGGATATGAAGGCTAATAGAGAACTTAAAAACAGGATACGAGGTGAATTACAAATCTTGGTAGAAGGTATTGACGATAATAATGCTGATAAGAAAAAATATTTAGATGCGATTAAGAAAAATGATAGAGTAATTTCAAAATTTTTAATGAGATTTCTTTCAGATTATTGTGATATACCATTTGAAATGTCGGAAGAGGGCAAATCTATTTATATTTTGAAAGCCATTAAATAGTGAAAAGTTATTCCACATGAAACAATGCGATAATCCATTGGAAATAATGGAAATATCACATGCGAGGTGGAAATAATGGAAAAAATGGTTTATTCCATGCAGGAAGCAGCAGATGCGTTAGGAATCAGTAAAAGCTATATGTATGAGCTGGTTCGGAAGGGAGAGGTTCCCGTCTTGGCAATTGGAAAGAGACGGGTAATTCCTAAAGAAAAATTTAACAGATGGGTCAATGGAGAAAAAGAGCTGGGAAACTAGCTCTTTTTTAGTTGCGTAAGAAGGAGGAAGCGTAATGCGAAAAAGGAGTAATGGTGAAGGTACGATTTTCAAAAGAGCTGATGGACGGTGGTGTGCAGCGTATTTTGATAAAGAATATTATAGGCATTATGTTTATGGAAAGACACAGAAAGAAATAAGGCAGAAATTAAAGGAAAAAATGTCAGAGGTCAATACATCTATAAAGAACAAGGGCATAACGGTAGATGATTGGATGGTACAGTACCTTGATGAATACAAAAAGAATGAGGTGAAAGAGACAACATATTGGTCATATGTGGATTTGTATGAGAAACACATAAAGAAAAGTGACGTAGGCTTGTCTGAACTACAGAGCCTTACAAGTCAGCAGCTTCAAAAATTTTATAATGATAAAAAAGAGCATGATTACAATCCTAAAACGATTAGGCATATATATGTCCTGATAAATAGTGCTTTAGATAAGGCAGTGCAGATTAAGTTGCTAAACGAAAATGTAAACAGACAGACAGTTATTCCTAAAAAGGAAGCATATACGGCGAAAGTTCTGTCAGCGCAAGAAGTGAAAAAAATTTTAGAGAACGCAAGGGATGATAAATTATATCCGATTATTGCGTTAGAAATTTATACAGGCTTGCGTAAAGGAGAAATTATGGCTTTGAAGTGGGAAAATATATCCTTCGATCAAAAAGAATTATATGTAGAAGGGAGTTTGTGTCGTGTTGTAAATGAGGTCAAGGAGGATGGAAGCAAATGTTATGAATACAGGATTATGGAACCAAAAACAGCCAAAAGTAAACGGGTGGTTCCGTTGCTTCCGGGAGCAATAGAAGCATTGAAGATGCAACAAAAAATGCAGGAGCAGGATAAGGAAAAATATTCTGAAATTTATAATGACCAAGGTTTGGTATTTGCAAGATGTGATGGAACTTTCCTGAGCCAACGTGCATTTATGGATAAATATCATGCATTTTTAAGATGTTATGGGGTGTCTGATGTGCGTTTTCATGACCTACGACATACATTTGCAACATTGCTGTTAGAGGCAGGGGAATCGCCTAAAGCAATTCAGGAATTATTAGGACATTCGACATATTCAACAACCATGGATATATATGCGCATGTCACTAAGAAGGGAAAGGTGAATGCGATAAAAAAATTAGATACGCTTGTTGGAATGTGAAGGTAAGTAATAGTTGGGGGATTGATACAGCAGAAGTATCAATCCCTTTTGCGACAGTGTTTATTTTTTCCTGAAATATATTGCTCGAGTGATTCTTTTGTGATTTTCCATTTTCGTCCTACCCGAAAAGCGGGTATCTCACCGTTCTGGAGGAGTGTATAAGCAGTATTTCGTCCGATATTGAGAGTGGAACAAAGATCTTCAATAGAAAGTAGTTCAATAGGTGTGTTCATGGTTGAGACCTCCTTTTTTACTATATTGTTATATCCGGAAATTCCAAAAGTGATTATTTAATTTTATATAACATCGAAGTAAAAAAATTAAGGAGAAATGGATATGTCCAGAAATAAGTATTATGCAATTGTAAATGGAAGAACCCAAGGAGTATTTGATACCTGGGAGAAATGTAGGAGAAAAGTGGAAGGCTATAAAGGTGCAGAGTTTAAGGGATTTCCAACCTTGACAGATGCAATTGAGTATTTGGAGGACGGAGGTAATTCGAACAGAGGAGGAGTACTGAATATAGGGAAAAGAGATGTGTTTTATAAAACGTTGGCGGCATTGTGTAAGGCATTGAGAAATATAGAAGCAAATGAGTGAGAATGTATTACATTATGCGTACTTGTTATATATCAACAATTTATTACTGAAGTCAAAGACGAAAGTAATAAATTGTTGATATATAAGTTTATATAAGATACAGGAGATGAGAATATATGAGTAGGATAAGATCCTATCGGAATACTAAAGATGCAAATATGACACTGAGATGTACAAAAGAAGAAAAAGAAAGAATAGTAAGAAAAGCAAAACAAGATGGGAAATGTATAGGTGAATATTTATTAGATTCAGCTATAGCTGGTTCTGAACGAAGAAGTAAAAAAACTGCTAAACGGATAGCTCAGTTGGTTAAGCAGCAGGAAGCCTTTAACAGATTGTATGAATCTATACAGAAAAATCCAGAAGAAACAGAACGGGAAGAAATATTAAAAAAATTTGAAGAAGTAAGAATCGAAGGGAAAAAGTTATGGGAATATTGCTAACTATGAGATACGGAAATTATACGAATAATAATGCAGTTTCTAATGTGATTCAATATGTGACAAGAACGGGAAAGCGAGCAGATCGAGCAGATGAACTTCATGGCTATGGTGGTTGTGGGATAGGAATTTATGATAATCCCGATGACATAATCCGGCAATTTTTATGCGTGCAGAATTGCTATGGGATAAAAAATCGGGGTGGACGAAGAATGTTTCATGAAATCTTTTGTTTGAACGATGAAGAATTTAGAAGGATTGGTTGCAGTGTGAACATATTAAATCAAATAGCAATGGAATGCGCAAAAATATATTTTAATCTGGGATATCAAGTGGTATATGCAATTCACCATGAGGTAGAAAAAAAGTGGCATATTCATTTTGCTGTGAACTCTATTAGTTTTTTGACTGGGAAAAAATGGCATACTGGTATGCGTGAAAGCACTGGAAGGGAGCAGTGTTTTAATGAAATACTCAGATATTTTATAGGTAAACAGTATGTGGCACCGTTGTATTTTGGAGGGGCATATAGTTATCCACTACAATTTGGAATGTGAGATGCAAGTTTGATGGGAGGACAGAAATGCCCTCCTGTTTGAGTTTATTCTGATTCAGTGAAATCATCGGTGGTTTGGTAAAACAGATCACCGATGGGAACGTTAAGAATGCGGCTGAGTTTATCTATGTTATCGAAGCGTATGGATGATGTTTCATTATTAACAATTTTGTTGAAATTCTGATAGCTCATGTCCATACGCTTAAAGAGCCAATATTTTGTGTGATTTTGTTCTGTCAAAATTTCTAAAATGCGCAATCGTACCATAGAATAAATCTCCGTTTCGCTGTTTATGTAATTATATCCAATATGTTTTTCTTGAATAACTGATGCGTACGATATATAATGTAGACATTAGATAACGGGAGGAAAAATATGAAGTGTAAAAGATGCGGAACTGAATTTTCTGAAGGAAAGTATTGCCCTGAATGCGGAGAGCAAGTATGTGAGGATAAGGTTGTTGAAATTAAAAGCCAACCGAACGTTAATAAATCTGGAACAAATAAGATAAAAGAAATTCTGAAAAATATAATAATTGGATTTGCTATTACAATTGGAATTGCATTTTTGTCCGATGAATTAATTTTGGTTGTATCAGGAATTATCTGTGCAGTTGCAGCAATGATATTAGTGAGTAAAATTTCTTCAAGTGGTGGAGTAAAAATTGCATTGTCTTTTATTGCAGCAGTATTTGCATTTTCTGTTGGGAAAAATGCTGTATTGCAAATAGTTATTCATCCAGATGCCAATTTCAAACAATTGGTGATATTTTATGTTGCGCCAATAACACTTGGATGCACAATAATTATTTCCAAAATAAGAAATTTATAGAGGGGGAATAAAAATGGCATTAGTAAAATGTCCTGATTGCGGAAAAATGGTGTCACCGCGAGCAACAAGCTGTCCTGTTTGTGGATGCCCGGCAGAATTTTTTGAAAAAAATCCAGACGAAAAGAAGGATGCAGATGGCTCTTCGGCTGAAAAATCGGAAGAGATAAAAAAGAAACCGAATGTGGAACAGAAACCTTTGGACAGCTTTTCTTTTATGGGGAGAAAGATCATATATCCTCAAAGTGCGGTTGCTTATATTAAAGCAATCAGAGAACATAACAGTTTAGGCGCAGTACTTGCGGCTAAATTAGAAGAGCAGTATGTAAGTGCAAAAACAATAGATCATGTCATAGATGAAACTATTCCAAGAGCACAAAAGGCGATAGATGAAATCGTAAAGGAAAATGTTGCTGCACTATATAATGTCAATATATATATTTCTGAGGATGAATTTAAAGAGAAGTATAAAATTGATATATATAGATATACCACGTGTATGTTTGATGCATACGACCATGCAATTGCAGAAGCAAATCAATTGGCCGAACAAAGAGCTTATGAACGCGCTGGGAGAAGCAGATGGGAAGGCGGCGGGTTTGGCGTAAGAGGCGCAATTAAAGGAGCCGCAAAAGCTGGGGCTTTGAATGCAGTTACAGGTATAGGAAGAGCAATTGGTGATTCGTTTGTTGACAGCGGAGATTCTGAGAAACTTCAGAAGGCGAAAAAGCAGATATATAATAATAAAGCATATCGGGATCAGTTGTTGAATGGTTTTAGATTTTGTATTAGAAATGCTGATTATGGTATGGCAGAGGAATTTGCAAATAAGGGTTTAACGAATCGAATTTATATAAATTCAAATAAAGCATTACAGATATATGAGGCAGCAGACAAATATGAGAAAGATACAGACAAGAAGATCCAAAAAATTATTGATGCTGTAGAAATACATCCAATGCAAGTAGGATTTTATGGCATGCTTCTGGAAGCAGCAAAAAGTGATGAAGATGTTGATGAAATACTTCGATTTATGAAGTTTTGGGGAATGGAGGAGGATTATAAATCTGTATTTGTACAATGGGAGCGGAAAAAAGTAATTGATGCGTATTTGGATAAACATTCAGAATGCTTGGATATTGATTTTCAGGATTTCAGCCCAGCTACTTATGTCAAAATCAGAGACATAAGAAAAGCTTTGAGACAAGAAATAAAAAGTAATCAATTGCCACATATCGTTACTTTTTGTAAAAATCTTGATGATTATTTTGGGGCTTGCATCGAAAAGGAGTTTTGTCTTGATTCACTTGATATTATTGGAAATATTGATGAAGAGATGTCAATGGCTATGTACTTTGCTCGCATTCATGACGAAAAAAAAGAATTACCAGACTTATTAAAAGAAATATGGGTTTGGGGAGATGATAAAGATATATCTGCTGAAAAATTAAAGAATAAATGGAATATTCCATATGAAGATACGGTCTATATGTATCAGAATAAAGCAGTGTTTGGAACACTTTTTGGTGGAAAAGGATTTATATTAACCAGCTCACTAATTTGTGATTTGAATTCTAAAGATTTTATCCGGTTAAGTGCAATTAACAGTGTGGAATGTGATGAAATTAATCCTAAAATTTATATAAAGGGTAATCAGCGTGAAATTATTATTGACATTAGTGACGAAAAGCCTATTACAAAACGTTTTTTAAGAAATTGCATAGAAGCGGCAGCTGTTCTATATGGAGAAGAAACTTCAGAGGAAAAACGTAGTCGGGAGATAAGGATCAGCGCAACAAAAATTTTAGGAATTATTTCTGAGTATGCGGAAAGAAATAATCAGGATACTTTTGAACTATTAGAAAAATTCCTTATTTCAAAAGGAATAATAGAAGAAAAACCAGAATATATGTTTTGTCCGTATTGCGGAAAACAAATAGAACGAACTGCTAAATTCTGCAATTATTGTGGGAAATTAAATACATATGCAAAGTAAAGGAGAAAAGCTATGAAATGTACGAAGTGCGGAAAAGAATTTTCTGAGGGAATGTTTTGTCCAGAATGCGGAACCAGAGTAGATGAAACGGTTTCTTCGGCTCAAAATTCAGGAGATCAGTATAATACAGAATTTGATGAGAATAGTATAAAAAATATAGTAGGAAAAAATGTCAGCTACTATGAAAAAGAATTTGAAAAAATAAGAAAAACTGGTAAATGTAAAATGAACTGGGCATCATTCTTCCTGGGATTTTTACATGCAGGTTACAGAAATGTATGGAAAGAATGGTTATTTACTGTTGGAAAACCTTATATTGTGGCGATTATTGCTGCAATTCTATCTGCTGTATTGTTTCCAATACAAAATATACTGGGATTACTCTGTATTGGAGTTGCTTGCTTGGCGAGTGTTGGTATTGTAATAGCTCAGATAATGTTTGCAAAAAAATTTAATATTACATACTGGAAGCATGTTTCTCGTAAAGTAGATGATAAAACAGAAAAGCAGGATGCGTCGATCATTCGTGGAATTATCTGCTGTATTTTATTGTCTGTTGCTATGGGAGGATTAGAAGCTGCTGTATCAATGAGTATTGCAGGAATAATGTTAAATAGCTTGATTTCAGACACCGATGAGGAGTTTGGAGTAGATGATAATCAGGATACCGTATTAGAAAGTGAAGAAGACAATAATGCTTCAGATCAGGAACCAATGGTACAGGCAGAAGACGCTGTATATGGCTCATATCGCATGGATTTGAACAATGAAGATAGTGGTTGGTGTGAAGCAAATGTGCGTGAAGAGGATGGAAATATCTTTTTGGATATTGCTGGATACATTTATGGAGATCAGGATGTGGCAGATTTGTCCGGACAGTTAGAGCGTCAGGAAAATGGTACATATACAGTAAGCAATTTATATATATATGATGGAGACGTGTATTTTGGTGAAGATGTTCCTGAGAATGTATCTGTAGATGTAGTGTTTGCTGATGCATGTATGACTGTACAGATAGTAAATGTAGACGGAGCAACGGTCAGCCAGTTAAGTGGAATATATGATTTGTCATCGAATGACAGTGCAAGTAGAGAAGAAATCCAACGAGTTGAAGAATACGTATATCAAGATGATACGGTGGATTTAGATATTGGTTTGGAATATACTGGAGAAAATGAAGGAAACTTAATTTGGAATGAGACACATTTTGATGAAAATTATGAAGTGACAACAGTGAACAAACAAAAATTGCTTTTTTCATTAATTGATGAATCGGTAATTTATGGTGTGACATATCCAGATACAGGTGAAATGGATTCATTGGTTTTCACAATTATTACCAAAAATGATGGAGGGGAGACTTATAAGTGTATGAATATAATAAATGATAATAAGAATGTTAATTTGGAATTGCCTGAAAAGGATTATGTATACAGCCATGCTTCATAAAGAAAAGTGTGCATAACACTATTGGAAGAATATAAAAAATCAATTATATATTATAATAATGATAGAGGTCAGCAGGTTAATACCTGCTGGCCTTTTTGCTACCCTAAAAGAAGGAGGAACAGAAAATGGCAGCAAATGTGGAAACTATGTTTAGTACGAGGACAAAACCGTGGCATGGATTAGGAACTATTGTGGCGGAGGCACCAGATTCAAAGGCAGCACTTAGTTATGCTGGTTTGGACTGGAATGTGTTGCAGAGGGAAGTCTTTACGGAAGAAGGACTTCGTATTCCCGGATATTATGCAAATGTGAGAGATTCAGATTTCTCTACATTGGGAATTGTATCGGAGAGATATAAGGTGGTACAGAATCAGGAAGCCTTTGCATTTACAGATCAGCTTCTTGGAGAAGGTGTAACCTATGAAACCGCAGGTGCGCTTCAGAATGGAAGAATTGTGTGGATTTTGGCAAAGATGCCGGAAAAATATATTATAGCAGGTGATGAGATTACACCATACCTTGTGGTTATGAACAGTCATAATGGAAGTACCGGATTACATGCGGCATTAACCCCTATTAGAGTTGTGTGTCAGAATACATTGAATCTTGCATTATCTACAGCTAAAAGAAGTTGGACTACCAGACATACAGAAAATATTTTTGGCAGAATCAACGAAGCAGAAAAGACTCTCTTTATGGCTGAAAGCTATATGACGGAATTGGGAAAAGAAATTGATCATCTGAATCAGATTAAATTAACAGATTCCAAAGTCATACGTATGATGGAAAGTTTTTATCCTGCTTCTCCAGAATTGGGTGAGACACAGAGAAATAATAATCAGAAGTTATTGGACGATATGAAGCAGAGATACTTTGAAGCTCCGGATCTTGCAGGAGTTGGAAAGAATGGATATCGCTTTATCAATGCGGTATCTGATTTTGTGACACATGCGGAGCCGGTACGAAAAACTAAAAATTATAAGGAAAATCTGTTTTTGAAGACTGTGGACGGTAATGCAATGATTGATAAGGCTTATAAAATGGTACTGGCAGCATAGGAAAGGGGAAATTAAAGAATGAGACGATTTGTATCAACAGTAGGGTTGTCAAAGGAAGAATGGCTACAATACAGAAAGATGGGGATTACAGGAACAGATGTGGGAGCAATTTGTGGACTAAATCCATATGTTTCGGCATTTCAGGTCTATCAGGATAAGATAACAAAAGAAACAGAAAATCAGGATAACGAAAGTATGCGTCAGGGAAGAGATTTAGAAGAATATGTTGCACAGCGGTTTGTGGAAGAGACAGGATTCCGGGTGAGAAGAGCTAATGCAATTTTTCAGAATGAGGAACACCCGATTATGCTGGCTGATTTTGACAGACTCATTGTAGGGCAAAATGCCGGACTGGAATGCAAAACGGTTTCTCCATACTCAGCTGATAAATGGTCAGATGAAGCAATTCCTATCCATTATCAGATGCAGGTGCAGCATTATCTGGCTACTTCTGGTTATGACTGCTGGTATATTGCAGCTTTGATTCTGGGAAAAGATTTTATAATTCGGAAAATCGAACGTGATGAAGAGATGATACAATATCTGATTACCATTGAGGAACGATTCTGGAATGAAAATGTAATGAAACAGATTATGCCAGATCCAGATGGTACCAAGAATTGTTCGGAGCAGATTGCAAAGCTGTATTTTAAGTCTGATGGAAGAAAGACAATTGATCTCTATGGAGTTGATGAGATGTTAAAGCGAAGGGAAGAACTGACACAGCTTATAGAGCGCATGGAGACTGAAAAAACATCTATTGATCAGAAAGTTAAGATAAAGATGCAAGATGCCGCATACGGGCGCACAGAGCGTTATAAGGTGTCTTGGGTGTCTGCAAATATGACAAAATTGGATACAAAGAAATTGAAATCTGAACTGCCGGATGTGTATGACCGGTTTTGTTATGCGACAAGTAGTCGGAGATTTTTGGTAAATAAGGTTGCATAGAGGAGGTGCGAGAAAATGGAACAAATGGATCTGAAAGCAGAATTGGAGCAACAGGCAAAAAAAGAGACAAAAGGAACAGGTGTGAAGCTTAGCAAGAATATGACGATTCCTGATATGGTAAAAGTATTAGAACCGGAAATCAAAAAGGCTTTGCCAAGTGTGATGACACCAGAACGTTTCACACGAATTGCTTTATCGGCTTTGAATAATACACCAGCATTGCAGCAATGTACACCAATGAGTTTTATTGCAGCATTGCTGAATGCGGCACAACTTGGACTGGAGCCTAATACCCCACTGGGACAAGCATATCTGATTCCGTATAAGAACAAAGGAACTTTAGAGTGCCAGTTTCAGATCGGTTACAAGGGCTTAATAGATCTGTCCTATCGTAGCGGGCAGGTTAAGTCTATTCAGGCACAGGCAGTGTATCAGAACGATGAATTTGAATATGAATATGGACTTTGTCCCAAATTGGTTCACAGACCGGCTTTTTCCAACAGAGGAGAGGCGGTCTTTTATTATGGAGTATTTCACACGATAAGTGATGGATATGGCTTCAGTGTGATGTCCAGAGCAGACATGGACGAATATGCCAGGACTTACAGCAAAGCATTTGATTCAAGTTACAGTCCATGGCAGAACGGATCATTTGATGCTATGGCAAGGAAAACCGTATTAAAGCAGGCATTAAAGTATGCACCGTTGAAAACAGATTTTCAGAGAGCATTGTCTACGGATGAAACGATTAAAACAAGCCTTTCTGTTGATATGGCAGAAGTATCTAATGAACTTATCTGGGATGCAGCGTAGAATGAAATCTTATTGAAAAATGAGGAAAGGAGAAATAGAGATGAAGATAATCGTAAATATTATTTTGTATTTTCTGTAGGACAGGTCATTCCATTTTCCAAAAATAAAATATAGGAAATTGTGAAAAAATTTTGCAAATAAGAGATTTTTTGCAATGCTGGTATAGCGAAAAAAATGCTGGTTCTGAGCTGGTTGATGTCAAAATTGATGTCAAAACAAAAAAATCCTCCGGATATTTTTCCGGAGGATTCTTCAAAAAGCCTTTATTTTCAAGCAATGCAGGAGATGGGACTTGAACCCACACGAAGTCACCCTCGTCAGATTTTGAGTCTGATGCGTCTGCCATTCCGCCACTCCTGCGCATCTAACTCTGATATTCTATCACAGGTTCCTTCAAAGTTCAAGTGTTTATTTCCAACTAAGCATTATTTTTTAGTTATTTTTCAGCAATCAGTTTATTCAAGGTTTCGCCGATCTCAAAGCAATCAAAGGTTGCGAAGTAGTCATGCAGGGTCTCAGCTCTGCGGATCAGCTGTACACTGCCGTCTTCTTTTAACAGAAGTTCAGCAGAGCGTAATTTACCGTTGTAGTTATATCCCATGGAATGTCCGTGAGCACCAGCATCATGGATGAAGAGGTAATCGCCCTTGTCGATCTTCGGGAGTTTGCGGTCAACAGCGAATTTATCACAGTTCTCACAGAGGGATCCGGTTACATCATAAGTATGATCGCAAGGCTCATTTTCTTTGCCAAGGACGGTAATGTGATGATAAGCACCGTAGATCGCCGGACGCATCAGGTTAGCTGCGCAGGCATCTACACCGATATACTCCTTGTAAGTATGTTTTTCATGGATGGCTTTGGTGATCAGTCCGTCATATGGACCAGTCATAAAACGACCAAGCTCGGTACACAGGGATACATCCCCCATTCCAGCCGGAACGAGAACCTCATCATATACTTTATGAACTCCTTCACCGATAACCATAATATCATTTGGCTCCTGATCCGGGGTATACGGGATACCGATTCCACCGGACAGGTTGATGAAGGTAATGTGTGCACCGGTTTTCTCTTTTAATCTGACAGCCAGTTCAAAGAGAATCTTTGCAAGCATTGGATAGTATTCGTTCGTTACAGTGTTGCTGGCAAGAAATGCATGGATACCGAAGTTCTCCACACCTTTGGATTTCATGATACGAAATGCCTCGGTAATCTGTTCTTCGGTCATACCGTATTTAGAATCACCAGGATTGTCCATGATTCCGTTGCTCATTTTAAAATATCCGCCTGGATTGAAACGGCAGCTCATAGTCTTAGGAAGATATCCTACGGATTTTTCCACGGCTTCAATATGAGTAATATCATCCAGGTTAATGATTCCTCCAAGTTTTTCACACAGCGCGAATTCATTCAGCGGTGTGTCATTGGAAGAAAACATAATGTCATGTCCAGTAATCCCAACAGCCTCGGACAGAAGCAGCTCTGCTTCTGAAGAACAATCACTTCCACAACCGTATTCTTTCAAAATGCTCATCAGAAATGGGTTTGGAGTTGCTTTGACGGCAAAATATTCTTTATATCCCGGATTCCAGGAAAATGCTTCATACAGACGCTTGGCATTTTCACGGAGACCTTTTTCATCATACAGATGGAAAGGAGTCGGGTAGGTTTTGACGATTTCTTCAATCTGTTCTTTGGTTACAAAAGGTACTTTTTTCATATGTGTTTGCTCCTTGTAAATGCGTGGTAAATGATTTTGACAAAATTTATTTGATTAACTTATGGGGGATTGTTAGGATTCTGTCAAGTAACAGAAAAGGGAGCCTACATTGTTTGTAGACCCCCTCCTTGGAGTGAAGCTACGATCGGCAGCCTCTTGAAATCGGGGTAACAGGATTCGAACCTGCGACCTCACGGCCCCCAGCCGTGCGCTCTAGCCAAACTGAGCCATACCCCGATAACGCAACTAATTATATTATAGATATGTGGAAAAAGCAAGTACAAAATTTCCCATAATACAAAACGTCTGGTTGCATTGCATTCCACGTTTGGGTATAATAAGCACATATGAGGACAGGAGCGATCGTTATGAACTGTAAACAGGTACAGCGGCAGTTGGTATCCTATATCAACGGTGAGCTGGAGGAAAAAGAAGAGGAAGAATTCGTAAAGCATATCCGGCATTGCCCGGAGTGTTATGAAGAACTGGAAGTCTATTCCACTGTTTTTGCCGGTATTCGGCAGTTGGACGGCGCAGAAGAAGAGATTGATTACCGCACATTGGTGGAGGATTATCTGGAAACGTCAGAGGAAGATGCGAAAGACGAACATTTTCTGTCTACCTATGTGTTTTTGCTGCGCATTGTGGTTACGGTGTTGTTGTTCTACATGATCGTGAGGTGCTTTTTAGGATGAGTGAAAAAATAGTTTTAATTGATGGTCATAGTATTATTAACCGTGCTTTTTATGGAGTGCCGGATCTGACCAATTCTGAAGGACTCCATACCAATGCAATCTATGGATTTCTGAATATTATGTTTCGGATTCTGGATGAGGAGAAGCCGGATTATCTGGCAGTTGCATTTGATCTGAAGGCTCCAACCTTCCGCCATCAGATGTATGATGCTTATAAAGGAACGAGAAAACCCATGCCGGAAGAATTGCGGGAGCAGGTTCCGGTATTAAAGGAAGTTCTGCAGGCTATGGGTATTCCGCTTTTGATGAAAGAAGGATTTGAGGCTGATGATCTCCTTGGAACGGCGGCGAGAGTCAGTGAGGAAAAAGGAATCAACGCTGTTATTGTATCTGGTGACAGGGATCTGTTGCAGCTGGCAACGGACAATGTGTTGATCCGGATGCCAAAGACCAAAAGAGGAACCACAGAGATTGAAAATTATTATGCGGCTGACGTGAAGGAAGCTTATCAGGTGAATCCGCCTCAGATCATTGAACTGAAGGCATTGATGGGTGATGCTTCTGATAATATTCCGGGTGTGCCGGGAATCGGTGAAAAAACGGCAACTAATCTGATCGTAGCATATGGTTCTATTGAAAATGCTTATGCACATGTGGAAGAGATCAAGCCAAATCGTGCAAAAGAAGCTCTTCGTAACCATTATGACATGGCTAAGATGAGTAAAAAGCTTGCAACCATCTGTGTGCGGGCTCCATTAGAACTGTCATGGGAAAATGCAAAGCTTACCAATCTTTATACGCCAGAAGTGTATGAGTGGTTCAAGAAGCTGAATTTTAAAAAGCTTCTGTCCAGATTTGATTTGACAGGAACGGAACTTCCTTCAGTGCCGGAAGTGAAGCGGGTAACAGAGCTTGGCGAGGCGGAAAGCATTTTTGCAAAGGCAGCAGACCAGGATCGCCTGGCGTTTGAAATCTGTCAGTCCAAGGATGAATTTGGCATCTCTCTGGCACTGTCCGAACAGGAAGTTTATTATTTGGCAGCAGAAGGATTTCTGACCGAGGAATACCTGACAGATCATATGACACAAGTGGTGGAACAGGTGCCTTTGTGTGCGGCTTCGGACGTGAAAAAACTGTTGAAAATGGTTCATCCGGTACACAGAGAGCATTTCTTCGATATTGAAATTGCAGCATATCTGATCAATCCGCTGATCAGCAGCTACGCACATGAGGATCTGGGAACACCTCATGCGGCATTGACCACGTTGAAAAAACTGCCGGAATTATTGAATAAGCTTGATGAAATGGAAATGCGCTCTTTGTTTGATGAGGTTGAGATGCCATTGGTATTTACCTTGTTTGATATGGAGCAGGAAGGGATGCGAGTCAATGCAGAAGAACTGAAAGCATACGGCGAAGCACTGGTGGACAAGATCAGTGCATTGGAAAAGAGCATTCATGAGGCAGCGGGAGAAGAATTCAATATCAATTCCCCAAAGCAGCTTGGTGTGATCCTGTTTGAAAAGCTGGGCATGAAGGGTGGTAAGAAGACCAAGACCGGTTATTCTACTTCTGCGGAAGTGCTTGATAAACTGGCACCGGAACATCCGATAGTTCGGGATATTCTGGAATACCGACAGCTTACCAAATTAAAATCAACCTATGCAGATGGCTTGGCAGGATGCATTGCGGCAGACGGTCGGATTCATAGTAGTTTCAATCAGACGATTACGGCAACTGGCCGGATCAGCAGTACAGAGCCGAATCTTCAGAATATTCCGGTTCGTATGGAACTGGGACGCCTGATCCGAAAGGTATTTATTCCATCGGATGGTTATGTATTTGTGGATGCAGATTATTCTCAGATCGAACTGCGTGTGCTGGCGCATATGTCAGGTGATGAAAAACTGATCGAAGCTTATAGACAGGCAGAGGATATTCACCGGATTACAGCTTCGCAGGTATTTCATGTGCCCTTTGATGAAGTAACACCACTTCAGAGAAGAAATGCAAAAGCTGTAAATTTTGGAATCGTTTATGGCATCAGTTCCTTTGGCCTGTCGCAGGATCTGAGCATTTCTACGAAGGAAGCAAAGGAATATATTGACCGGTATTTTGAAACTTATCCTGGAATCAAGGTATTTCTTGATAAGCTGGTACAGGATGCAAAAGAGCAGGGATATGTGACTACCATGTTCGGAAGACGCAGACCGGTGCCGGAACTGAAATCTTCTAATTTTATGCAGCGTTCCTTTGGTGAACGTGTAGCTATGAACTCTCCGATCCAGGGTACGGCTGCAGATATTATCAAGATTGCCATGAACCGGGTTCATGACCGTCTGCTAAGAGAAGGGCTGGAGTCCCGCCTGATCCTTCAGGTACACGATGAACTTTTAATAGAAGCAAAATTGTCGGAAGCAGATCAGGTGGAGCAGATCTTACGGGAAGAGATGCAGCGGGCGGCAGATCTTCAGGTTCCGTTGGAAATCGACCTGCATAGAGGAAATAACTGGTATGAGGCGAAATAAATGAAGATCATTGGAGTGACCGGAGGCGTAGGAGCAGGGAAAAGCACGGTGCTTGATTATTTGAAGGAAACCTATCATGCCCACCTGATCCTGGCTGATCTGGTGGGACATGAAGTCATGGAGCCGGGGCTTCCGGCTTACGATGCGATTATAGAAACCTTTGGCAGAGAGATTTTGAGTGAGGATCAGACCATTGACCGAAAGAAGCTTGGAGATATTGTATTTCATAAGGAAGAGATGCGCCAGAAGCTTAACACCATCGTTCATCCGGCTGTAAAACAGGAGATTCTCAGGAGAATTGAACAGGCAAAGTTGGAGAATGTGTCATATACAGTGGTAGAAGCCGCATTATTTCTGGAAGAAAATTATGATGCATTTTGTAATGAAACATGGTATATTTATACGAGCGAAGATAACCGGAGGCTTCGATTGAAAGAGAGCCGTGGTTATAGCGATGAGAAGATCGACCGGATGTTTGCAGCACAGAAAAGACATGAAGAATTTCTGGAACGTTGTCAGTTTGTGATTGATAACAATGGCAGTGCCGAGGAGACGCACCGGCAGATCGACAGAAGGATGAGACATACATGAGATTATGCAGTATTGCCAGTGGAAGCAGTGGAAACTGCATCTATACAGGCACCGATGACACCCATTTACTGATAGATGCGGGAGTCAGCGCAAAGAAGATAGAGGCAGGACTGAAGGACTTGGAGCTGGAAGGCCATGATATCCAGGGACTTCTGATCACCCATGAGCATTCAGATCATATCAAAGGTGTGGGAGTGCTTGCCAGAAGATATGGATTTCCCATCTATGCTACACAGGGAACGATTGATCAGATGAAGGGCATGAGCAGCCTGGGAGCAATTGATGAAGGGCTGTATCATACAATCAGACCGGATGAGACATTTTCCATAGGAGATGTGGAGGTAGAACCCTTCCATATTTCTCACGATGCGGCGGATCCGGTGGCATACCGGTTTGAGAGCAACGGAAAAAGTGCCGCAGTTGCCACAGACATGGGAATTTATAACGATTACATAGTAGAGCATCTAAAAGGACTGGATGTAGTATTGCTGGAGGCAAATCACGATATTCAGATGCTTCAGGTGGGACCCTATCCTTACCCGTTGAAGCAACGGATCCTTGGAGAGCGGGGACATCTGTCCAATGAGAGTGCGGGACAGCTTTTATGCAGAATCCTGCACGACAATATGAAAAAGATATACCTTGGCCACCTGAGTAAAGAGAATAATTATGCACAGCTGGCTTATGAAACGGTGAAGCTGGAGATTCAGCTGGATCCGGTGGAATACATGCCTCAGGATTTTGATATTCAGGTAGCAGAGAGGGATTGTATATCCGGTATATGTAACTTTTGAGACGGAGGAGAAACCTATGAAAAACAAATTTGTCATTACAGTAGTAGGCCGCGATACAGTAGGTATTATCGCAAAAGTCTGCACCTACCTGGCTGATCACCAGGTAAATATCCTGGATATTTCCCAGACGATTGTAGATGGGTATTTTAACATGATGATGATCGTCGATGCAGCAAATGCAGGCGACGTAACTGAGATGTCCGGAGATCTGGCTGCACTTGGACAGGAGATCGGTGTGGTGATCCGGTGCCAGCATGAAGATATCTTCAATATGATGCATAGAATTTAGGAGGCGGAAAGCATGATAAATATTAATGAAGTGCTGGAAACCAATAAGATGATCGAGGAAGAGAATCTGGACGTGAGAACCATCACACTGGGTATCAGTCTGATGGATTGTATTGATACAGATCTGGAGACTCTGAAGAAAAATATTTATAATAAGATCACAACGGTAGCAAAAGATCTGGTGAAGACCGGTAAAGAGATCGAGGCACAGTATGGAATTCCCATCGTAAATAAACGAATCTCTGTGACTCCAATCGCATTGATCGGCGGATCTGCCTGCAAGACTCCGGATGATTATGTGGAGATTGCAAAGGTATTGGATCAGGCAGCGAAGAAAGTGGGTGTGAACTTCCTTGGAGGATTTTCTGCACTGGTATCAAAAGGAATCACGAAGAGTGACGACCTTCTGATGCATGCGATCCCGAAGGCATTGGCAGAGACGGAGAGAGTCTGCAGTTCTATTAATGTGGGTTCCACTAAGACGGGTATCGACATGGACGCAGTTAAATTGATGGGTGAGATCATTAAAGAGACTGCAGAACTTACGAAAGAAAATGATTCTCTTGGCTGTGCAAAGCTGGTTGTTTTCTGCAATGCGCCGGATGACAATCCATTTATGGCAGGTGCATTCCACGGAGTTACTGAAGGGGATGCAGTAATAAACGTAGGTGTCAGCGGACCGGGTGTTGTGAAGACTGCACTGAGCAAAGTCCGTGGGGAGAATTTTGAAGTTCTTTGCGAGACCATCAAGAAGACAGCTTTTAAGATTACCCGTGTAGGTCAGCTGGTTGCACAGGAAGCATCCAGAAGAATGGGAATTCCATGTGGAATTATTGACCTTGCATTTCCGCCGTCTCGGGCTATTGGAGACAGTGTGGCCGAAATCCTGCAGGAGATTGGACTGGAGCGCGCAGGTGCACCGGGAACTACCGCAGCCCTTGCATTACTCAATGACCAGGTGAAAAAGGGCGGTGTTATGGCATCTTCCTATGTAGGTGGTTTGAGTGGCGCATTTATTCCGGTCAGCGAAGATCAGGGTATGATCGACGCAGTTCAGGATGGTGCACTGACAATTGAAAAATTGGAAGCAATGACTTGTGTTTGCTCCGTAGGACTGGATATGATCGCAATTCCGGGAGATACTCCGGCAACCACAATTTCCGGTGTGATCGCGGATGAGATGGCCATCGGTATGGTGAATCAGAAGACCACAGCTGTTCGTCTGATCCCAGTGATCGGAAAAGGTGTAGGTGAGATGGTAGAGTTTGGTGGACTTCTCGGATATGCACCGGTTATGCCGGTAAACAAATTTGCATGTGATACATTTGTAAATCGTGGCGGAAGAATTCCAGCGCCGATCCATAGCTTTAAGAACTAAAGGAACTATTCAGAGCCATACACATGTATATGGCTGAATAAATATAGAACACTGGCAAATGGGCAATAGTCTGTTTGCCAGTGTTTTTTAAAATAAGGAAGTGTTAGAAAGGCAACGCCTGTACGATCACATTTACCACACCGGCGATGAACATGACCAGGATAGGATTCATTTTGAATCTGCGGAGCAGAGTGACGCATAATACAAAGATGCCGACCAGAAGCCAGTTGGTATTAGATAGAAGGATCGAACCATCGGAATCCCAGAAGGCAGTGATCAGGATTGATATTCCTGCAGCAGCCACCATGGCAACGACAGCAGGGCGCAGTGTCTTCAGAATATTTTGGAGAAGTGACATGCTGCGATATTTCAAATACAATCTTGCAATGCAGGTAACGATGACACAGGAAGGCAGAATACAACCGATAGTTGCGGCAACAGCACCGGGAATTCCGGCGATGCGGGTTCCGACAAAAGTGGCGGAATTGATGGCGATAGGCCCAGGCGTCATCTGAGAGATTGTGATCAGATCGGTAAATTCAGTCATAGTAAGCCAGTGATGGACATCGACGACCTGTGCCTGAATCAGAGGCATGGCTGCATATCCGCCACCGAAGCTGAACAGACCAATATTCAAAAAACTTAAGAACAACTGTATGTACATCATATTTAACAATCTCCTTTCTGAAAACAGGAGAGGATCAGTCCCAGAGCTCCACAGAACAGAATAATATAGATAACATTGATTTTACAGATGCAGGATGCAATGAATGCGCCTGCCATGATAAGAAGTGAAAGGGGATCCTTTTCCCGGACAATGCCAATTCCCATATCATAGACTACAGAAGCGATGACCGCACCGACGCCGGACTGCATACCTTTTAGCATACCGCTGACGATTGCGTTGTCACGGAAAGCAGCATAACAGGCAGAGATCACGGTAATGATGATAAATGGGGGAATAACAGTGCCAAGGATCGCAACCAGTGCACCGATAAGACCAGCCAGCTTATAGCCTGTCACAATGGCTCCATTGACTGCAATAGCACCAGGCGCAGACTGGGCAATGGCAATCAGATCCAGCATTTCTTCTTCGTTGTACTCGTCCACAAATTTTTTCTTGATCAAAGTAACGATGACATAGCCTCCGCCAAAGGTGAAGGTACTTAAATAAAAAGTTGATATGAAAAGTTTTCCAAGTAGAGCCTTTTTAGATGTCATAGAATGCCTCCTCATAATATTCTCGCAGCTATTCTAACACAAAAAGAAGATGAATGGTAAATTTTCGCTTATAACAGCAGTTCATAAAAGTGCACAAAAAATGGAGGCTGATGCTTGACAGTATGCACAGAATGATATAAAATAAAAATGTGCAAAGAATGCTGTGTCAAGTGCGTATCGACAAGTTTGATACGAAAAGGGAATCAGGTGTAAGTCCTGAGCGATCCGGTCACTGTGTTCGGAGAGTCTGTTTTCAATATCCCATTGCATAACCCAATCATGATACATGTGAGAAGGGGAGGACAGACGTTTGTATCCGTAAGTCAGGAAACCTGCTTGGCATATGAGATGAGCTTCCGAGCAAAGCTTAACATCCGACAGCCGGGAACGAATGGCGCGTGCCCGACTTGAAACGTCGACTTGTGGGTTAAGGCGGCATTTTTGATGAGAATCTCTAAGCAGTGATGCACAAACATATATTGTCGGATGATCATGCATAGCCTCCATAAAACATTTGCATGAGAATGGCGCATCTGGCAGCTTCATGCAAAACCCCTCTGGGCGCAGGTTTCCTGAACATCCTGCCTCCCAGAGGGGTTTTCAGTGTATCATAAGATAAATTGTGACATCCTCTAAGCAGGTTCAGAGTTGATTTACAGATATTGAAGAAAAATATGAACTAAAAACTTTTGGAAAAGAGGTTGACGTATTGAATTTTTAAGGGTTAACGCATCGTATCTGTGTTGGAGGTCTTAGTTAAGAATACGCTAAAGCTTTTGCTGATTTGTTGACTTTTCCATATTTGGAGCGCATAATGAGTGAAGTTCAGCGAAACCAAAGTTCTATTTTGGGAGAACATTCAGAAGATTCAGATAGTGGGAGGCGTATTCATGACAGAGAAACACATTAAACTTTCACCGGATACGGTGGTGACATTTGTAAAAAAATCACAGCAATGTGATTTTAATATAGATATTTCTTATGGTCACACAGAAGTAGATGCGAAGTCTTTGCTGGGAATGTTAAGTCTTGATTTCGGCCGCATCATGCATGTAAAGTATTATGGTAAGAATGAAGATCTGGAAGGTTATATAAATGAGCTGGCAGTAGAGTAAGATGACTGCAGACACAACAGAATAGATAAGACGGATAATAAGAATGCCCTGCAAAAGGATCTGTAGAACAGAACAGTCACTTTTGCAGGGCGTTTTTTTGATGACAGAAATTATTTTGCCAGTCGTGTCAGATCTTCATAGAATCCAGGATAGCTGATTTTCACGCAGTCAGCACCTTTGATCGAGGTCTCACCGTCTGAAGCAAGAGCGGTGATGGCAAAGGTCATGGCGATGCGGTGATCTAAGTGGCTGTCGATGATCGCTCCGTGGAGGGGGTAACCGCCTTCGATGATCATACCGTCATCTGTGCCTTCGATGTGAGCACCCATAGCACGAAGATTATTGACCATCACGTCTATCCGGTTGGATTCTTTGACTTTCAGCTCCTGTGCATCGCGGATCACAGTAGTTCCCCTGGCAAAGCAGGCAAGGGCTGCGACCACTGGAAGCTCATCAATGAGAGTTGGAATCACTGAACCACCGACAGTCACTCCGTGAAGCTCACTGTGGTGAACCAGCAGGTCAGCGGTAGGTTCACCATTTCCATAATTTTCATTGAGCAGAGTAATATCGGCACCCATATCCTGGCAGACGCGGAGCAGTCCATCTCTGGTGGGATTGATGCCTACATTTTTGATCAGTATCTCGGAATCTGGAACCATCAAAGCTGCCGCAATAAAATAAGCGGCAGAAGAAATAACACC
>OGJP01000438.1_pt1 | contig 24517 bp, 21 predicted proteins | sample 1572311 | NCBI WGS metagenome assembly OGJP01 (sample SAMEA2582093, study PRJEB24529) | metagenome | biome: Human gut stool | place: China | collected 2011
AGCCGCCACGGTATAGGTCACGGTCAGAATTCGCCTTGGATCGATGCCTTTGCAGTGGATCATATAACCAAGCCTTGTTACCAGCACCGTTGTCTTGCCAGATCCCGGCACCGCCAGTAAGAGGACTGGTCCTTCTACGGTCTGCACTGCCTGCTTCTGCTGTTCATTTAATTGGATAGAAAATCGCTGTTCAAATTCCTGCCAGGTCATTATGATATGTAGTTCTCCTGTCTGTTTTTCCGGCATCTATAACATTTTCCTTAATGCCTGTATTTTACTTTTCACTTTGATTTCTTTTTCAGAAACAAGTTTTTGCATCCACACAACATCCTCCTGTCTGTGTGGATCATTCCAGAAACGCTTAATAAATTTTGTCAATTGACTGCGAAATGTCCAGTTTAGCTCAGATGCAGTATTAATCATATCAAAGTCTGACACCGTCTGATTTTCATCAACCAGACCAAATAAATATCTCAATATAAGTACATCTGCAAAGGTAAATGGCATAACCTCATCTTCAAAATTCAGCAAGGACATATAAGGTCCACCCTGTTTTGTATCATCTGTAACAAGAGAATATGCCCCCAATGTCTGTGCCAGTGAAATTGCATAGACTTCACCCAGATCTCCTGCCTGATACAAATTTCTGTTCTCTTTCACATTATTTTCAAAAATTTTGTATACAGCCAGATCCTTTAATCTCTGATCGGTATATACTTCTATTTTTCCAAGCTTAATATCCTTATCGACTTGTTCCAGTATTTCTTTGCCATGATTATTCAGCTCAACTTTGCGAATCTGTTCATATATAAACACACCCTCGTCAAAAAAATTGAACAAAATCTCCTGTAAATCCGCCTTATAAAAATGGATAATCACATTTGTATCCAAAGAAGCTCTCAATCCGGCAAGCCTCCTATCATATCATCAAGATCCGCATCATTCTCCTCATCACATGAATCCACCAATCTGTCACTGATATCTTCACGGCTCAGATGGCAATATGCCAATGCCCGTTCAAGAGTTTCTGCAGGAATCGCCCTGTGATTATAGTTATATATTACATAGTCTATATACTCATATGGAATATCAATTTCCTCACTGGCAATATTCAGTCTTGAATTCCCGCTGATACTTCTGAGAAGATTTCCAACCCGCTTTTCATTTCTTTCATTATCAAGCTGTAATTTCTCAGATGCATTGATTTTTCCAAGATTTTCCAGTCGATTCAATGCCATATCAAAACTCACATTAAATTCAGACATTATTTTCGCAATATCTGTCGCCGATAACTTATTTTGATTGGAATTTTCTATCTCAAGATCCAGAAACTTTCCTATCTCGTCATCAGGCATCAACAAATTTGCTGCAAAATAATTTGCCTCTTGTTCTTTCTCATCTGTATTTTTTCCCGAAAGTGTTATATGATCATCAATAAATGATTTATTTGCATTTATATGGAGTATTATATGGCCGATCTCATGTGCCAGGGTAAATATTTCCCTTGATAAGCGACTGCTGGAATTTGTAAATATGATAACATCCTGATCCTTTAATAAAGAAAATCCAAGATCTGTTGATTCTCCTAATGGATAACGCAATAATTTGTATCCACACCTTGTACAGTCCTTGAATAAATCAATAATTCCATAACGGCCAATTTTACAATTTTCTCTGAATGAATCTGCTTTGATTCTTATTTCCCTTTTTCTGCTTTCCTGCATCAAAAACCTCCACTATTTCATCTGCTTATGCTGAAGTTTCGTATACAAATGTTTATTTGCATAGAAAAAGTCAATCATGTCAAAGATTTTTTCCGAAGAGGAATCTCCATCTCCAACCCGATAAGCAACTTCCGGTGTTTCATCCAACACTTTGGTAATATCCGCAACCGTTACATCCAGAATTTTCGCAATTTTAGAAAGAAGATCTAATGTAATGCTATTAATGCCGCTTTCTAACCGTGCGTATTTTTGCCTGCTCACCCCAATCTGAGTCGCCATCTGCTCCTGTGTGAAATTTTTTGCACTTCTTAATTCTTTAATCCGCCTTCCTAATAATTCGTTCATATTTTCCTCCGTTTCTGTGTACTATCATATTATCATATATATTAGATAAGTCAACGGAGAATGTTATGTTTTCATAACATCATTTTATATAAATGTTATCTTTTAGTTCGTTTCTTTGCAAAATAAAAGACACCGACTGCTCAGTCGGTGCCTTACTTTATTTCATTAATGTTATTTACCGAATCTTCCCGCTGTTCTTCTCTTCCAGGCACTTGATGGCATGGTAGGCAAATTCATTGAACGGAGTATCCACATGAAGTTCTTTGCCCATGCGGACCAGAGTTCCGGAGAACATGTCGATCTCGGTGGGACGTTTGGCATCCAGATCCTGCAGAGTAGAAAATCTGCTGTCCGGTGCAAAGGTGGCATTCTTTGCCTGAGTTCCGCTGGTATCACTGATGTCGATGCCAAGGGCTGCAGCCACATCAGATACTTCTTTCCGCATACGGGCACTGATATAAGCCAGATGCTCACTGTCGGTGTAAGCGCCCAGTCCACAGTTGATGATGGCCTGTGGGAGATTCTTACTGATATTCAACGCATATTTGTACCAGATATCCTGCTGGATATTGGCACTTAAGTGATGGTGGATCTGTGTGTCTTTCAGAAGGTCTTCGATGGCTTCTGTGCGCTCACTTGGCTCACCATTATCCTCTCCAAAGTAAAGGCCCATGGTCACTTCTGGATCGTAGACGATCTGATTGTCGATCCTGCGAGATGCAATCTTCATAAAGGATGGCAGCATATGCTCCATGCCAATCTTCTCTCCAATCACTTTTTCACTATCCACACCGTTCATGGGACTGATTACTAATGTATGAGCATCCACGATCTTCTCGATCATTGGCAATGTACCCTGCAGTGCTCCGTATTTTACAGAGATGATCAGAAGGTCAACACCTTTTGCCTCCTCCGGTGTCTTTACATGAAGATCATATTTCTGATCATTGATCACGATTCCATTTTTCTCCAGACGCTCTTTGCGCTCTCCTTCTGCCACGATCCACAGATCATCTCCCAGCTTTTCAGTTAAACCGGCGATAAAATAACTGCCAATGGCACCTGCGCCAATGATAGCAACTGTCTTGATTTTCATTTCTCAATCCTCCTGAAAAATACAGCCGCTGATTGGAATGACATTCCTGTCAGCGGCTGTACAATAATTCTAAATGTTCTGACTATTATGCATGAATTCCGCGGTTCTCATCACCGGCAGGATTCACACCGAACTCATAATCATTACCCGGCAGGATAATGTTCAGCAGGATTCCTGCAATTGCTGCAATTGCAAGGGCAGTCAGAGTGATGGAAGTTCCTGCAATCGTAAAGGTCAGACCACCACTGAAACCAAGACCGCATACAAAGATCACGCCTGCAATGATCAGGTTTCTGGATTTGGTCAGATCTACTTTATTTTCAACCACATTACGAACTCCGATGGCAGAGATCATACCATAGAGCATGAAGCTGACACCGCCGATAATAGCTGACGGCATGGTACTGATAATGGCAGATACTTTCGGAATAAAGCTGATGATGATAGCAAAGCAAGCTGCGATTCTGATCACCAGAGGATCATATACATGACTCAGTTCCAGAACACCGGTATTCTCACCATAGGTGGTATTGGCAGGTCCGCCAAGGAATCCGGCAAGAGCAGTTGCAAGTCCGTCACCAAGAAGAGTTCTGTGAAGTCCTGGATCAGCCAGATAATTTTCTCCAACGGTTGCAGAGATGGCAGACATATCACCTACATGTTCCATCATAGTTGCGATGGCGATCGGAGCCATAACAAGGATTGCTGTTACATCGAATTTACAGATCTGGATCGGTGGGATACCTACCAGTCCTGCGGATGCGACAGATGTAAAATCAAGAATCGCAGATCCATCCGGATTAGTCAGACCAACTGCATTCATGATCACAGCCACAGCATAGGAGATCACAACTCCCATGAGGATCGGGATGATCTTGAACATGCCTTTACCCCAGATATTAAATACAATAATCACAGCCAGGGCTACAAATGCAAGGAACCAGTTGGTGGAAGCATTTCCGATGGCAGAGGATGCAAGGCTTAAACCGATACAGATGATCACTGGACCGGTAACGACCGGCGGCAGGTATCTCATAACACGTTTCACGCCAACCATACGGATGATCAGAGACAGAACCAGATACAGCAGACCGGCAACAACAACACCGCCGCAGGCATAGGACAGTTTGTCCGCATTCGACATCTCAGCAAATACATCGGAATCCATGGAAGCGATCGTGGCATATCCGCCTAAAAATGCGAACGAAGAACCGAGAAAAGCCGGAACTTTAAATTTGGTGCAAAAATGGAATAACAGGGTTCCAAATCCGGCACAGAACAGGGTCACTGCTACCGTAAGACCACGGGTCGGTCCTTCTCCGCAGGCATCTACGAAATAACTGTTGACCAGGATCGGCACAAGAATCGTTGCACCAAACATGGCAAACATGTGCTGCAGACCAAGGATCAGCATCTTGGGCAGACCCAGTTTACGGGCATCGCGAATTACTTCATTTGACTCACTCATAACTACTCCTTTTCTTATGTGGTTTTTAATTTTCTATGTTATTATAGAAGCATTTTTCTGCAAATACAACCCTGTTTTTTGCTCACCCTTCACTTCGATTGTCAATGAGCAGCATATTAAGCCGCTCCCACCGGCGCAGTTCTTCTCTGGAAAAAAGAAGTCTCTGTCGAAATGCTTCTGTCAGTTCCTGGGAACTTAAGGTTACCAGGCACTTGAATGCACAGGGCATCAGATCTGCGCTGGAGATGCCGCACAACAGCCCGTCCGTAAAATCCCGCATTTCCAGCGGATTGAAAATATAGAGCAGATCCTCCTCCAACGGATTGTACTGATTCACGAAGGAAAAGCGGATCAGCATATCACTGTAAATGACACGTCCAGTATAGAAGATCTCACTGCTTCTTCCGTTTCCGGAGACAGAACAGATGGACAAGGTTGCCTCATAAGTTCCTGGCTGCTCCGCTCGCTCAGAGATGTCGATGATGCCATCTTTCATACGATGATATCGTCCGTCATAAAAATAAAAATATAGCCGCTTGGCCTGAAAAAAAGGACTCTTTCTTCCAAATGGAGCTTCTATCGTATCCTTCTCTTCCACCGTCGGCAGGTAAGAACTCAGCTGGGAAAAGGACACCTGCAGCACCTGGCTGATCTCATACAATGTCTCGATATCAATGGAAATGGTTCCATTTTCATATTTACAGACGGTTGCCCTGCTCTTATGGATGGCATCTGCCAGCTCCTGAATAGTCAGTTTGCAGGCTTTCCGGTATTTACGTATCTGTGCGCCCACATAAACATTGATTTCACTCATTTTGTTTCCTCAAAATATCTATTTTTGCTATTTTTATTTCATTTAGATAGATTATAGTAAATTTTTGCATAAAATGTAACCTTATACGAGCATTTTTACTTAAAAAGTTTCTTTTAGAGAACATTTTCAAAAAGCGAATTTTTTTCAATCTGATACAATAGAAATTAAAATTATTTCATTATTAAAAGGGGATTTTGTTATGAAAAAGAAAGAACATGGATTCAGCGGTTCCATTGGCTTTGTTCTTGCAGCCGCCGGAAGTGCCGTTGGTGTGGGAAATATATGGAGATTTCCGTATCTCTGCGCCAAAGACGGAGGCGGACTGTTCCTGCTGGTCTATCTGATACTGGTGCTGACCTTTGGATTTGTCCTGCTGACCACCGATGTGGCAATCGGACGAAAAACCAAGTTAAATGCACTGAATGCGTATGGCACACTTCGTAAAAAATGGAAATTTCTTGGATACCTTACCTTTCTGGTGCCGACGCTGATCATGACTTACTACTCTGTCATCGGCGGCTGGATCTTAAAATATCTGTCTGCCTATGTGGTTTCCAATGGAAACGAAGCAGCACAGGATGGCTACTTTACTTCCTTTATCACAGCTCCGGTGGCTCCCATTGTATTTATGCTGATTTTCCTTGCATTTACGGCATGGGTAGTATACTGCGGAGTGGAAAAAGGAATCGAGAGATTTTCCCGTATCATTATGCCGGGACTTTTGCTGTTGATCATTGGCATCTCTATTTTCTCCCTGACTCTTTCCCATACGGACAGTGACGGAACCGTCCGTACCGGACTGCAGGGACTTGCGATCTATCTGCTGCCGGATTTTCACGGGCTGACCTTTGGACGTTTCTTGAATGTACTTCTGGATGCCATGAGCCAGCTGTTTTTCTCCTTAAGCGTATCCATGGGTATCATGATCACCTATGGTTCCTATGTAAAGGATGATGTAAATCTGTCTCAGGCCACCAATCAGATCGAACTGTTTGACACAGGTGTTGCCTTCCTGTCCGGTATGATGATCATCCCGGCGGTATTTGTATTCCTCGGAACAGAGGGAATGGCTTCCGGGCCCAGCCTTACCTTTATCTCCCTTCCAAAAGTATTTGAAGCCATGGGCGGATTGGGACGGATCATCGGCATCGCATTCTTTCTGATGCTTGCTTTCGCAGCACTCACCTCCTGCGTCTCCGTCATGGAAACACTGGTGGCAAACTGCATGGAGATCTTCCATAAGACCAGACAGCAGATGTGTATCATGGTAGGCATCTATTCTCTGGTTACTGCAATATTGATCTGTCTGGGCTACAACGTGCTGTACTTTGACCTGACACTGCCAAACGGCACATCCGCACAGCTTCTGGATCTGATGGATTACATCAGCAACAGCTTCCTGATGCCATTTATCTCCCTGCTGACCAGTATTCTGATCGGTTGGATCGTCGGACCGAAATGGATCACCGACGAAGTGGTTAAAAATGGTGAATCCTTCCCGCGGGCGGGTCTTTACTCCTTCATGATCCGTTATGTCGTCCCGGTTATTATGCTGGTACTGTTCCTGGTATCTACAGGTTTCATGAAACTGAACTTCTAATAGAGTTTTTAATACAATCAGAATCGGGGGATTTTTATGAAGAATAAAATATTGATCGGTATTACTTTATTTTCCATGTTTTTCGGAGCCGGCAATCTGATCTTCCCACCCTTCCTGGGTGCGGAAGCCGGAACCTCCGGATGGCTGGCTTTTGTGGGGCTTTCCTTCAGTGCTGTCTGTTTTCCAATTCTTGGAGTAGTTGCAGTAACTCTTAGCGGCGGCGCCGACCGCATGGCGGGTCGGGTACATCCCATGTTCTCTGTGGTCTTCATCTCCGCCCTTTATCTGGCCATTGGTCCTTGTCTTGCCATTCCAAGGACCTCCGGCACTTCCTTTTCCATGGCAGTACAGCCATTTCTGCCAGAGGGGATGCCTGTTGGTCTTGTGCAGTTCATCTACTCTATTATATTTTTTACAGTAGCTGCACGTATCGCCCTGCATCCGGAACGACTGACAGAATATTTAGGCAAACGACTGACGCCGATCCTGCTGACTCTGATCATAATCATCTTCGTGGTTTCTCTGATCCATCCAACTGGATCTGCTGCCGCACCCGTTGGCATGTATGCTTCTGCCCCTGTGATCTATGGATTCCAATATGGATATCAGACCATGGACGCACTGGCAGCACTTACCTTTGGAACGGTTATTGCGTTAAATATTCGGGAACAGGGAATCATCGAAGAAAAAGCGGTGGTAAAAGAAACGATTTCGGCTGGCTGGATCGCAGGCGGATGTCTGATCCTGGTCTATGCCATGTTAAATTATGTGGGAATGTTGGCTGGCGGCGCATTTACCGGCATGGAAAATGGAACAGATGTGCTTCTCCTGACAGTTCATGCTCTCTTTGGAAATGCCGGAACCCTCGTGCTTGCACTGGTATTTCTTATTGCATGCTTCAACACCTGTGTAAGTCTCTTAAGCTGCTGCGGAAAATATTTTAATGAACTGTTTCCACAGATCAGTTTTCCACACTGGGTCTTTTTATTTGCGGGATTATCCATGCTGATCTCCAATGTAGGATTAAACACCATCCTGAAAGTATCCGTTCCGGTGTTAAATGCCATCTATCCACCGGCATTGCTGCTGATCTTCTTAACCTGCATAAACAGGTGGATCAAAAGATATCCGAAGATCTATCCTTGGTCCGCATTCCTTTGCTGTGCAAGCAGTATCACGCTCATGCTGGAGCAGCAGGGAATCCTTGTTCCCTTACTGCTTCCATTGCTGCATCAGATGCCAGGCTATACCGGCGGATTTGCATGGTTTGTGCCAACGATTGCCGGGATTCTGGTTGGCTGGATTGCATCTTACTTCAATAACTCACACACCATCTGAGAGTTAAATGTCACAGACTTCACATGGTTGACCTCGATCTGGTACAGTGCATTAGCTGCAATATGCTCAGCTGCCTGTTCCAAATCGCGGATGCCGGAAGTTCCTTCAAAAATATCCACGATCGTATCCAGTGCTTCATCGGTGATCACACACTCTTCTTCCCTCAGTGCCATTCTCTTCAACACTTTTTTCAACGCAAATCTGGAGAAGATCACTTTCTTCTCTTCTTTGGTATAATCCGGAATCTCGATCACTGCAAAACGAGACAGGATCGGTGCGCTGATCTGGGATTTGTCATTGGCAGTCGCAATAGGATATACACCCACTGTCGGCACCATGCATTCCATATAGTTGTCCGTAAATCCAAGGTTATCAAGCAGAGTCAGCAGTACATCTGCCGGGTTACCATTTCCTTTTCCTGCCGCTGCTTTGTCAAGCTCATTGATGATAAATACCAGGTTGGACTGACCAGATACGGAAAATGCTTCCATAATAATGCCCGGTTTTGCATTGGAGTAGATTCTTGAACTTCCGGTCAACTGTTCCGGATCATTGATGGAGCTCATATCCAGCGTGGTCCACGGCAATTTCAGGATTCTTGCCACCGCATAGGCAATCTGAGATTTACCGGTTCCTGCCGGACCCACGAGTAAAAGTCCGTAAGCAGGAAGGGTATGGGTACGGTTGATCTGGATAATGGTCTCGATGATCCGTTGCTTAACCCTCTCCATGCCATAAAGTTCTTCGTCCAGGATCCGCCTTGCTTCTACCGGATCAATTGATTCAAAATACTCGCTCTTCCACTGTACATTCATCATAAGAGACAGCGCCCGCTGTGCATGACGGCGCTCCTCCGGGGAAACTTCATGAGAACGGGCAACCGCCAGGTTTCTTCTGGCCCACAGACGGATATTTTCCGGCATGGTATTGCCAGCACAAGTCATGAAATCTGTGATGCTCTGAATACTGGTCAGACGCATATCATCACCGGTCTCTTCTCTGTCCTCATCCTCGTCAATCTCCACTGGCGGATCACTTGCCAGCAATCTCTCGATCATAAACTGTAAAAAGCCATCTTCCGCAGACAGTTTCGTTCCTCCGCCAAATGCAATCTCACGGATCTTATAAACTGCATATCCAGCTTCACTATTTTTACCGGACAGACACACATTAATATGATTCTCGCCCAGCCAACGAAGAAGACTTACAAATCGGGAATCAATCTTTAAAATATCTGCACTCACCTTTCCACCGTCTTCCTCAAACTCGAAAGAACTGCGCTTCACAGGATTGGTGAACACACCGCAGGAATGGTGCTTCCATTGGCACTTCTGATTATCCAGAAGCAGGATTGGCTTCTCCGGTGTGGGCATGCTCTCCCTGGAATTAAATGTGGTATATGTACACTCTGCGTGATTTCTCGCGTCTTTTACATCATTAAAATCAAATACTGGCATCTGATGGTTCTCCCTTGTTCTCTGTAAATTCTATCTGTTCATGGCACAGCAGCCTTATATGGTGCTACACCGCTATTATTATCACATATACCAGATGTTTTCACAAGTGGATTTTCACGCATAAGTTGACGGCACAGCTATCGCGCTTACCGCAGATCTGCTTGTTCAGGGGACGTCCGCAGCCCCGGTACTTGCTTTCGATCAAGCCCACTGGCGAAGATCGAAGCTTAGTACCGCTGGGCGAGGAATTAGCGAGAGCGGTCCCTCTGAACATGCAGCCTGTGGTGAGTACGATGGCTGTGCCTCAAGCCCAACTCACTCCCGGATTGCCTCTTTCACACTCTTCACGAATTCAGCCACATAAGGCACTGCATCTTTGCCGTATTTCTCCACCATTTTCACGATGGCGGATCCTACGATGACACCATCTGAAACAGCGGCCATTTTCTTCGCCTGCTCCGGTCCGGAGATACCGAATCCGATGGCTGCCGGAATATCAGAGGATTTTTTCACCAGCTCTACCATAGCTCCTACATCGGTAGTGATCTGGCTTCTCATACCGGTCACACCCAGGGAAGATACACAATATACAAATCCTTCTGCCTCTTTGGCGATCATACTGATGCGATCATGGGAGGTCGGTGCGATCAATGAAATAAGATCCATCCCTTCTTTACGGAATACAGAGGCAAATTCTTCTTTTTCCTCGAATGGAACATCCGGCAGGATCACGCCATCCATGCCTACAGTTGCGGCTTTCTTCGCAAATCGCTCAATGCCGTAGGAAAATACCACATTGGCATAGGTCATGAACACCATGGGCACTTTCACGTCTTTGCGCAGATCTTCCACCATGTCAAAAATCTTGTCGGTCGTCACACCGCCGGTCAGGGCACGCAAATTTGCGGCCTGGATCACCGGACCTTCTGCGGTCGGGTCTGAAAACGGGATGCCAAGTTCAATAAGATCTGCACCATTTTTCTCCATAGCTCTGACGATTTCTTTTGTGGTATCCAGATCTGGATCCCCGCAGGTAATAAATGGAATAAATGCCTTGCCACCAGCAAAGGCTTCTTTGATTCTACTCATGGATATCCTCCCCTCTGTAGCGGGCGATAGCTGCACAGTCTTTATCGCCTCTTCCGGAAATATTGATGACCATGACCTGATCTTTGCTCATGGTCGGAGCCAGTTTTTTCGCATAAGCTACCGCATGGGCACTTTCGATAGCCGGAATAATGCCCTCGGTCTTGCTTAAATATTCAAATGCATCTACCGCTTCATCATCAGTAACGGCTACATATTCAGCCCGACCAGTGTCATGAAGCCATGCATGTTCCGGTCCGATGCCCGGATAATCAAGTCCGGCAGAAATGGAATAGACCGGTGCGATCTGTCCATACTGATCCTGACAGAAATAAGATTTCATCCCATGAAAAATACCAAGCTTTCCGGTTGCGATGGTTGCAGCCGTCTCGAAAGTATCAACACCTCTTCCCGCAGCCTCACAACCAATAAGACGGACACTCTTGTCCTCAATAAAATGATAAAACGCGCCAATGGCATTGGATCCGCCGCCCACACATGCCAGCACAGCATCTGGCAGTTTTCCTTCTGCTGCCGTACACTGCTCCTTGATCTCCTTGGAGATCACTGCCTGAAAATCACGGACAATGGTTGGAAATGGATGTGGTCCCATGACTGATCCCAGCACATAATGGGTGTCTGCGATTCGATTTGTCCATTCTCTCATGGTCTCAGATACAGCATCCTTCAAAGTGCCGGTACCAGAGGAAACCGGATGGACTGTAGCTCCCAGCAGCCGCATTTTGTACACATTCAGTGCCTGACGCTCAGTATCTTCTTTTCCCATAAATACTTCGCATTCCATTCCCATCAAAGCTGCAGCTGTGGCCGTTGCCACACCATGCTGGCCTGCTCCGGTCTCTGCAATCACACGGGTCTTACCCATTTTCTTTGCCAGCAGCACCTGTCCAAGCACATTGTTGATCTTATGAGCACCGGTATGGTTCAAATCTTCACGTTTCAGATAAATCTTTGCTCCACCCAGATCCTCTGTCATTTTCTTTGCAAAATACAGTCTGGACGGACGACCTGCATAATTGTTAAATAAATCCTGCAGTTCCGCATTAAATTCCGGATCATTTTTATAATGGTTATATGCCTCTTCCAGTTCGATCACTGCGTTCATCAGCGTTTCTGGAATATACTGTCCGCCATGTACGCCGAACCGGCCTTTGGATCTGTTCTCTGCCATTTTACTTACTCCTCACTTGTTCTATGATTTTTCTGATCTTATCAGGATCTTTTTTCTTATCTGTCTCCACACCGGAGCTGATGTCCACACCCCATGGTGCAAAATTGTTTATTGCTTCTTTGATATTTTCCGACCGAAGCCCGCCTGCCAGCAGAAATGACTGCTTTGTCGACCAGTCTTTCAACAGCCTCCAGTCAAAACAATTACCGGTTCCATATCCATTATCCAATAAGATCCGGTCTGCACTGCTGTTCTCGATCTTCTGTAAATCTTCTGCAGATCTTATTTTACATGCTTTCCAGATCTCGCATCCAGGTACCAGGCTCCGCAACATCTCCATATATGCTTCATCTTCCGTTCCATGAAGCTGAGCAATCTGGATAAGACCTTCCTTCAGGTGCGCTGCCACCTCTTCCACCGGCAAGTTTACACATACACCCACTGCCGGGATCTCTGGACGCAACTTTTCCCGAAAGTCTTTCATCTGCTCCCATGTCACATATCGGTGGCTAGGTGGATAGAATACAAAACCTGCATAATCGGGCTGGTATTGATTGACTGCGTCGATATCTGCATCCCGATACAGGCCGCAGACCTTGATTTTCGTCTGCCCACTATCTACCATCTGGTTAGCGTTCTGGCTTCTCATGCCTTGCCTCCGTCAGATGCCTGACTCTGTGCGTCCGATGTCTGCACCTGCTCTGCAGCCTTCTCTCGTCCCTGTACCGCTGCCTGTTTAAATTCAGCCAGCCGTTTCGTCTTGTCTTCCGCACGCATAAGCGCCTCACCGATCAACACCGCATCGGCTCCGATCTCTGCCAGAACACCCACATCCTGCGGCTCCTTCACTCCAGATTCTGCCACAAAGATCACATTCGTGGGGATCTGCTCCCGAAGGTTCGCTGCATTGGAAAAATCCACAGTAAAATTTTTCAAATTCCGGTTATTAACACCGATCACTCTGGCTCCTGCCTTCAGTGCTGACCGGATCTCATTTTCATCATGAGTCTCTACCAGTGCAGTCAATCCCAGATCATCACAGATCTTCAGATATTCCCGAATGGTCTCGGTTGGAAGCAAGGCGCAGATCAGAAGTACTGCATCTGCTCCCATGCATTTTGCCTCATAGATCTGATAGGCATCCACCGTGAAATCCTTACGGATCATAGGAAGGGTAATGGCCGCCCGAATCTCTTTGAAGATCTCATCAGAACCTAAGAACCATTTTGGCTCTGTCAGTACCGATACACAGTCTGCACTGGCCTGCTCATATTCCCTGGCAATCTTCACATAAGGAAAATCCTCGGCAATCAACCCTTTGGAAGGTGATGCTCGTTTTACTTCGCAGATAAAGGATACTCCTGTGTTACCAAGAGCATGCTCAAACCGAAAATCTCCTTTTGGAAGGCTGCGGGCTTTTCGTTCCATTTCGTCCGCTGCTGTCTTTTTCTTCGCCTCCGCCACCCGGAAGGATGCATAAGCTGCCAACTCATCTAATATCATATCTGTCTCCTTCGCCTGTCTGCTTTTATGCCACTAAGATGCCACCGATTCCTGCTTATTTGATTCACAGATAAAAGCATTTAACGTCTGCTGTGCCATGCCCTCGTCGATCAGAGTAGCTGCCAGCTTCACACCATCTGCCAGACTGTCCGCCTTGCCGCCCACATAGAGACCGGCTCCTGCATTTAACAGGACTGCATCTCTTCTGACTCCTTTTTCACCCGCCAGAATAGCTCTTGTAATGGCTGCATTTTCTTCTGGAGTCCCGCCTTTGAGTGCATCCTTCTGAGCAGTCTTCATACCAAAATCTTCCGGCCGGATCACATAGGTCTTGTACTCACCATTGCCAAATTCGCAGACCGTTGTAGGTGCACACATGGAGATTTCATCCAGCTTGTCCTGTCCGTAGACTACCATGCCCCGTTTTACCCCCAGCTGATAAAGCACCTTTGCCATCGGCTCCACCAGATGCTCAGCATATACTCCCAGCACCTGAAGATTGGCATGTCCCGGATTGGTCAGCGGTCCCAGCAGATTGAAGACCGTTCTCACACCCAGCTCTTTTCTAACTGGTCCTACATATTTCATAGAAGTGTGATATTTCTGTGCAAAGAAGAAACAGATACCAATCTTTTTTAGGAGTTTTACGCATTGTTCCGGGGCAAGCTGAATATTTACTCCCAATGCCTCCAGACAATCTGCTGCACCACTCTTTGAAGAAGCTGCCCGATTGCCGTGTTTTGCCACTGGAACGCCTCCGGCAGCGATCACTATCGAAGATGTGGTAGAAATATTAAAGGAGCCAGCTCCGTCTCCACCTGTTCCTACGATCTCCAGCAGATCTCCGTCATATTGTACCGGAAGTGCATGGGATCTCATAGCTGCTGCGCAGGCGGTAATTTCCTCAATGGTCTCACCCTTGGTGGACAAAGCAGTCAGAAATGCGGCTGTCTGTACCTGTGAAGTCTCTCCGTTCATGATCTCATTAATTACTGCATTTGCCTGCTCATAAGTCAGGTCTTTTCCATCGATCAATGCTGCTGTTGCTTCTTTAATCATTTTCTTATCCTCCTCATATATTTTATGTGTTTGCTGTATGTTTGCGTTATTTATATTTCTTTTAAGAAATTACTCAATATGATTTTTCCATCTGGTGTCAGGATGGATTCTGGATGGAACTGTACACCGTAAATGGGATACTCCCGATGCATAACTGCCATAACTTCGCCGTCTTTGGTCTTGGCAGTCACCTTTAATGTTTCTGGAATAGTCTCTTTCACAGCTGCCAGCGAATGATATCTGGCTGCTTTCATGGTATTTCCCATGCCCTGAAAGATGGGGCAGGTCTCATCAATGGTTATGGTGGACTGCTTGCCATGCATCAGCTCTTTTGCATAAGAAACGGTAGCTCCATAGGCTTCGCAGATAGCCTGATGTCCCAGGCAGACACCCAATGTCGGTATCTCTTTTCCCAGTGTCTTTGCCGCTTCGATACAGATGCCCGCATCCTTTGGAAAGCCCGGTCCCGGTGAAAGAATGATCCGTGATGGTTTCAGTGCCCGGATCTCATCCACAGTCAGTTCATCATTCCGGATCACTTTGATATCCGGGTCAATGGATCCGACCAGCTGATACAGGTTATAAGAAAAACTGTCGTAATTGTCGATAAGTATGATCATTGGTCGATGCCTCCCTGTGCGGTAGCCAGTGCATTCATCACTGCCTTTGCCTTGTTGATACACTCCTGATATTCTTTCTGTGGCACGCTGTCAGCCACGATGCCTGCACCGCTTCTGACAAATACCTTGCCATTTTTCTTATATGCAATGCGGATCGCAATACAGGTATCCAGGTTTCCGGTAAAATCAAGATAACCAATGGCTCCTCCATAGATGCCCCGCTTATTATTTTCCAGCTCATTGATGATCTCGCAGGCCCGGATCTTCGGCGCTCCCGATAAGGTTCCAGCCGGCAGAATGGAATCCACCGCATCGATGGCATCCAACCCTTTCCTGATGGTTCCTTTCACAGTAGAACCTATGTGCATCACGTGTGAAAAACGCTGAATGCTCATGTATTTTTCCACTTCCACGGTTCCGAACTCACTGATCTTACCGATATCATTTCGTCCCAGATCCACCAGCATGTTGTGCTCAAAACATTCTTTTTCATCTGCCAGCAGTTCCTGTTCCAGCCTCTGGTCTTCCGCCTCAGTGGCTCCTCTTGGTCTGGTACCTGCCAGTGGGAACGTATGGAGCGTCTTATTTTCCAGCTTTACCAGCGTCTCCGGGGAAGCTCCCGCGATTTCCATATCGTCACTGGAAAAATAAAACATATATGGGGAAGGATTCACCGTCCGCAGTACCCGGTAGGTATCCAGAAGGCTTCCTTCATAATCCGCTTCCATTCGATTGGAAAGCACCACCTGAAAAATATCTCCCTCCCGAATGTAATGCTTTGCTTTCTCGACCATGCTGCAATACTGCTTCTGATTAAACAATGCCCGGAATTCAGAAGTACATCTGCCCGGTATTTCTTCCACCATCTCGCCGCTCTGGATCAGCTGCCTCATGGTAGAAAGTTCCAGTTCTGCCCGGTGATACTCGGTCTTCAGATCCTCACATCGGATATTTACGATCAGGATGATCTTCTGACGGAAATGGTCAAATGCGATGACCTTGTCAAACAACATCAGATCCACATCCTTAAACCCTTCCTTGTCTTCTGCATCCAGCACCAGAGACGGCTCTGCATATTTCATGTAATCGTAGGAAAAATATCCTACCAGTCCACCGGTAAATGTAGGAAAACCTTCAATCTTCGGACTTTTATTTTCATCAAGTATCTGTCGGATATACTCACCTGGATGCTTTGTCTCCATATTCAAGGATGTTCCGTTTTTGATCGTGAGTTTTCCGTTTGTACAGGTGATCTCAAGCCGCGGGTCATATCCCAGAAATGTGTAGCGCCCCCATTTCTGATTATCCTCCGCTGATTCCAGCATGTAGCAATGTCTGCTTACATTTTTCAGCTTTCTGAGTACCATCAGCGGTGTGTACTGGTCTGCATATAATTCCAGACTGACTGGAATGCACTTATACTCTCCTGTTGCTGCGATCTTAACTGCTTCTTTGAATTCCGGTCTCATGTTGTCTCCTTTTCTGGCATAAAAAATCGCCCTTGATAAGTCTGTCTAACTTACCAAGGACGAGTCATTACATTTCCCGCGGTGCCACCTTGATTTGTGAAGGTATCTCTGCCTTCACACCCTTACGAAATACTAACATATCTCTGACAACTGACGTATGTCCTCACGTCACAGAATACTCGGCTTTTCATCTCTGCCTTTGACTGTGCCCTCAGCGGTCCATTTGATATTCTGGGTTCCATCCGGCTCTCAGCTCCCCGGACTCTCTGTGCGACCATAAATACCGTTATCTCCGCTTCATCGGTTTAAAGTGATGCTTAATTCAATTTTTGTACATCATAGCAAAGCCGATTTTATTTGTCAAGAAAAAATTTAATATGCTATAATTTGTGAGTATTCAAATGCAAAGTTATTTTACTCGAGGAGAATAGAATCTATGAACACCGAATTATCCACCAGAGAGTCTTTTTTCACGAAAGATACTCTCTTTTATAAGACGTTATTTGGTCTGATCCTGACCATCACCCTTCAGAATCTGATTGCCTACAGTGTGAACATGCTGGACAATATTATGCTGGGAAGTTACAGTCAGAATGTTCTGTCTGGAGCAGCCACTGTGAACCAGGTCTTCTTCATGGTACAGCAGACTGCCCTTCCCATTGGAAATGCACTGGTAGCTCTTGCTTCTCAGTACTGGGGCCAGAAGCTGACACAACCGATCCGGGAGCTGACTGGAATTGCTCTGAAGTTCTGTCTGCTGGTCTCTGTGTTGGTTATGGTGGTGTGCACTGTCTTTCCTGTGCAGCTATTGAGAATTTTTACCACTTCCGATGAGATCATTGCAGAAGGACTGGTCTATCTCTCTATCCTGAAATGGACCTTCGTGCTTTTTATTTTCAGCAATCTGCTCATCGCCATGCTGCGAAGTGTGGGAACAGTGCGGATCTCGTTTATCGTGTCCGTAGTGTCCCTGATCGTCAACGGCTGCATCAACTATACATTGATCTTCGGTCACTTTGGATTTCCGGAAATGGGTATCAAGGGTGCTGCAATCGGAACACTGATTTCTCGTATCGCAGAACTTCTGATCCTGCTGTTCTATGTGGCAAAAATGGACACAAAGATCCGCCTGTTCTCCAGCTCTCTGTTCTCCGGAAGCAGCGAACAAGTGCGATCCTTTTTGAAAGTCGGCATTCCGATTATGATCACGTCCTTGTTGTGGGCGGTCTCCGTCCCCATGCAGACTGCGATTCTAGGACATCTGTCCTCTGATGCAATTGCAGCTAACTCCGTGTCTTCTACTTTCTATCAGTATCTGAAAGTGGTAGTGATTGCGCTGTCTTCTGCCTCTGCAGTTATGATTGGCAACAGTATCGGAGCCGGAGACCTGAAAAGGGTGCGGTCTGATGCCCGCACCCTGTCTGTCATTGATATTCTGATTGGATTGATTCTCGCAGCTATTTTGTTTGTGTGCCGCACCCCACTGCTGTCCATGTACCGGCTCAGCAACGAAGCCATGATCCTGGCTGATCACTTTATGATCATCATGAGTGTTATCATGGTTGGTATGTCTTACCAGATGCCAGTCTCTATGGGCATCATTCAGAGTTCCGGCGATACGAAATTTACTCTCCGCCTGAATCTGATCTCCACCTGGCTCATTGTTATGCCGCTGTCCTTCCTGGCTGCTTTCGTCTGGAAATGGCCGGTGGAACTGGTAGTCGTAGCAGTACAATGTGACCAGATTTTCAAAGGGCTTCCAATCTTCCTTCGGTTCCGAAGTTATCGTTGGATCCACAAACTGACGGCTTAATTTTTATCGTTACTCAGCTTCTGTAGACTGCCCCTCAACGTCTGTAGACTGACTTTGAGAGTCTGCAGAAGCAAAATATTTCACAAAATATCCATCGATTTCTTCTGCACAGTAGCTTAAGTCTCCCATGCGGCCTTCAGCTTCTTCCATATCTGCCTTTGCAATTGCCGCTTTTGCTGCATTTCCGATATTTTCATAAGCATAATACAGAGATGCTGCCTCATAGTAATCAGCCACTGCATAACATTCCAGCATCTGCGCATCTGCTTTCACATGCTCCATCTCATTGCGGTTCTTTTTCTCCGGCAGTTCAGAATATTGTCCATCTTGAATAGAATAGAGAAAAGTGTCTTCATCATAGTGATAATGGTACTGATCTCCGTAGAGCTGAAATCCAAATCTTATGATCTGTCCGATGGTCAGAACGACCAGCACGATTACAACTGCCCGATATATTTTACGATTCATTCTGCCGATAGCTCCCTTCCAATAATACGATCAGTCTGGTCTTTGACATGGTACGGATCTCACCACTTTCAATCACCTGTGGATCCACACCTGCATATGCCTGTACCAGCTCTTCTGCCTGTGTCAGCACCGTGTCACACCAGTCACTGTGATTCTGGTAAACCTCATAGTATGTAGAATACTCGTCTGCCTTCACAAAGTCATACATATCCTTCAGGTTGTCCGCAATCTCTTCCATACAACGATCCGGCGTGTAGTACATATATTCATTGTCGATATTTTCATGATCCACCAGATGCATGCAGGCGTCATAAATATAATTATAATCTGTCACCATTCTCTGGAAATACCGGTAATCATCAAACTCATTGATGCCCGAATAGTAAAGTTCATTCACATCTATGTATGCAGCATATGATTTCCAGTCTTCATTTGCAATATATTTGTCCAGATTTTCTATGTGAGTCGACAGATTTTTCTGCGCTTTCTGAACCAACAATGCCCGTTCAATCGTCCAGATACTGTTGTTCATCACAATGCTTCCCAGAAACAGCAGTCCCAGCACAGCCAGTACTGCGATCTGCGTCGCTTTTTTACTGATCTTTCCCGCCGTCTCATACACTTCTGTCTTCGTACTCTGATAGTCCTGCTCGTAGCGGTGCATGTCTTCCCGATGCTTCACATAATGAGTATTGGGAGTATGGCAGTATGGGCATACTTCATCATCGATCGTCAGATTTGCCCCGCAAAAATCACATTTCACTTTTTGTTTCCCCCTGTTCGTTTAATCTGTAACCGGAACCCGGTCTTTGTGTTCTTCCACATATTTATAGATCACTTTGTAATCCAGAAAATGATCCTTTTCTGCCTGATGTTCCAGATCCTTGATCTCTGAATCGCCCATCTGATAGGTGTCTTTGACAAACCTCATAGTCTCTTCGATCCAGCCATCCACCAGACTTTCATCCTTGTCATCCACCTGATGGAACCATTCCTTATCATAATTCATGGTCAACGCATCATAGAGTGCTGCCTGATACTCATAGAGATAGGTCTCCTCCCCCTGCTGGATGTACTTCTTCAGCTCCATGCACTCCTGATAAGTGTCATAAAAAGGAAGAATATTCCAGTGCTCCCAGTTAGTATAACTGTAAGAAATACCGCCTGTTGCCGCATCAATTTCATTGCAGAACGCAAGGATCGAGTCATAGTCACCTTCCTCATACCAGGCATCCAGCTTGGGGAAATTCTCCCTTTCCCACTGCATCTGTTCCCGGGTATCTGCCATACGAGTATCGGTCATTTTATTGTACACTGAATAAATAATATCCCCTGAATACCTCAAAAACAGAAACACCGCTGCAAGGATCAGAACCAGTGCCAGCAGTACTGCGACTGCCTTTCCTGTAAAATGGACATTCGACTTTACTTCTGCTTTGATCTCTTCGCTGGGGATATTTCCCACCTCTTTCAGATCATCCTTCAGGTCATACATATCCTGCATGTATTTATGTTCTGCACCAAGCTCATTGATGGCGCCGCAATAAGGGCATCGTTCTGCCAATTCTTCTATCGGTGCACCGCATTCTCTGCACTTGATCATATTTTTTATCCTCCCGGACTCTGCTGGTTTCATTATACGAAATACTCCGAGAAATGACAACATTTTCTGTCGTCCACGCCAGAAAATATTTTGTCAAAAAAATCCCGCGAGTCCTGACTGTTTGCCAGCCCCCGCGGGATCTCATATGCATTTATTTATTCTGCACTTTTCTCTTCTTTTTTCAGATCTTCCTTGATGATCTGAATATGAACATCGCGAAGCTGTTTTTCTTCAACCTCAGCCGGTGCTCCCATCATCACATCCTGTGCGTTCTTGTTCATCGGGAACGGAATGATCTCACGGATGCTCTCCTCACCTGCGATCAGCATAACCATACGGTCTACGCCAGGAGCGATACCAGCATGTGGCGGTGCTCCGTAGCAGAATGCATTGTACATTGCCGGGAATTTTGCTTTCACATCATCCTCACCAAGACCAACGATATTGAATGCTTTGACCATGATCTCCGGATCATGGTTACGAACAGCACCTGAAGACAGTTCCACACCATTACATACCAGATCGTACTGATATGCAAGGATCTCCAGCGGATCCTGATTCTCAAGAGCACTGAGTCCGCCCTGCGGCATGGAGAACGGGTTATGGCAGAACTCCAGCTCGCCAGACTCCTCACCGATCTCATACATCGGGAAGTCTACGATCCAGCAGAATTCGTAGCAGTCCTTCTTCATGTAAGCATCAGAGGAAGCACCCAGCATCTTTCTGAGCACGCCTGCAGTCTTCTGAGCAGTCTTTAAGTCGCCTGCAGTCAGTCCAACGAAATCTCCAGCCTTCAGTCCAAGAGCTGCTACTACTGCATCTTTCTTATCCTGCAGGAACTTGGAAATGCCTCCAACCAGTTCCATCTTGTCATCCAGACGGAACCAGTATGCTTTCTGTCCGCTCTGCACTTCTACATCAGCACACAGTTTATCAATCACTTTTCTGGTGCCGGTAAATGCCGGTGCCACGATTGCTTTTACTTTCTTTCCTTCAAACGGTCCGAAGCCACAGTCAGCCAGTACATCGGTTGCATCCTGTACTAACAGGTTGATACGCAGATCCGGCTTATCAGAACCATATTTATCCATAGCCTCAAGATATGGAATTCTCTTAAATGGCGGCTTGGAAGCCTCATTGTAAATGCCGTATTTTGAGAAGATCGGCGGAAGCACATCTTCCAGCACTGCAAATACATCCTCCTGGCTTGCGAAAGCCATCTCCATATCCAGCTGGTAGAACTCTCCCGGAGAACGGTCAGCTCTGGCATCCTCATCACGGAAACACGGAGCGATCTGGAAATAACGGTCAAATCCAGAAGCCATCAGAAGCTGTTTGAACTGCTGCGGTGCCTGCGGAAGTGCATAAAATTTTCCAGGATGATTTCTGGACGGCACCAGATAATCTCTCGCTCCCTCCGGTGAAGAACAGGTCAGGATCGGGGTAGTGATCTCCATAAAATCATGAGCAGTCATGCTCTGACGAAGATCAGCCACGATCTTGCTTCTCAGCACGATCTTGCTCTTTACTTCCGGATTACGCAGATCCAGATAACGATATTTCAGACGGATATTCTCGTCTGCATCTTTAGAATGGTTGATCTGGAACGGCAGCTCATTATAACGGCACTTTCCAAGCACTTCTACTTTGCTCGGAACGACCTCGATATCACCAGTTGGAATCTTGTTATTTTTGCTGCTTCTCTCGCGAACGACTCCATCTACCTGAATCGTGGACTCATAGTTAAGCTCTGACAGCTGCTCCATGATTTCCTCAGTCTCCACAACGATCTGCGTAGTTCCGTAGAAATCTCTTAAGATCAGAAATCCTAAATTTTTACTGACTTTACGGATGTTTTCATACCATCCTACCAGACGGACCTGCTCACCTGCATTGGAAAGACGAAGTTCGCCGCAGTTATGGGTTCTTCCCTGCATGTTATATACCTCTCTTATCTGTTAAAAAATTCTTTGAACTCTGTATAGCCTTCTTTGGAAAGCTGTTCTTTCTGGAATTTTTTATTTTTGTTCATCAGTGCCACCTGTACTGTTGCACCGTTCTCGCGCTCTGCTCTTGCCTCTTTGAGCACCTCACACAGCTTGTCAGCCGGCATATTTTTCTCGATCAGGAATGCTTTCTTACCTGCTGCACCCGGCACCTGGAAATTGTTCTCAAGAAGGATCGTAACGATTCTCTCAAATCCGATGGAAAATCCACAGGCCGGCGTATCATTTCCGGTAAATTTACCGATCATCTTGTCATAGCGGCCACCGCCTGCCACAGAGCTTCCGAACTCCGGCATCTCGATCTCGAAGATGGTTCCTGTATAATAGGACATTCCACGAACCAGCGTCGGGTCAAATACCAGTTCAAAATCTGCTGCCTTGGTTGCTTCCACACTCTGGCGGATGGTACGCAGGTTCCCGATCACATCTACTGCCAGTACACCGGTCAGCTTGTTCTCCAGATATCCAAGCGGATCTTCGCTTGCTTCCATCTCGCCAAACATATCTACATATTTTGCTACGCTGTCAGCGGAAAATCCAGCTTCAATCAGCTCTGCTTTCACACCGTCCCATCCAATCTTATCCATCTTGTCCAGAATGATGAATACCAGATCAAACTGATCCTCCGGGAATCCGCAGTACTCAGCCATTGCCTTTAAGATCCGGCGCTCATTGATGCGAACCTTGAATCCCTTGAAATTCAGTTTTCCAAGCAATGTAGTCGTTGCCAGGATCAGCTCGATCTCTGCCAGGCAGCTTGCCTCTCCTAAAATATCAATATCACACTGTACGAACTGACGGAAACGACCTCTCTGTGGTCTGTCTGCTCTCCATACGCTTCCGATCTGCAGTGCTTTGAACGGAGTCGGCAGATTATTTGCATTATTGGAATAAAATCTGGACAGCGGCAGAGTCAGGTCATAGCGCAGACCACTGTCTGTCAGATCTGCTTCGCTCTGTGCAGTCTCCAGATTCAGCTTCTCGCCTCTCTTCATGATCTTGAAGATCAGCTTCTCATTGTCTCCGCCCTGCTTGCTGCACAGGTTCTCGATATGTTCTACACACGGAGTCTCAATGGGTGAAAATCCAAAGCTTTTATATGTCTCTTTGATCAGACCGGTTACGTAATCTCTGATCTGCATCTCTGCAGGCAGGATGTCTTTCATACCAGTCACTGGTTTCTTCTTCAAAGGCATGGTGTTGATTCCTTTCTTGTTCCTTAGTCTCCTCTATAATCATGCAGACAAGCATTTGTCTGCGATATAGGCATACATTAGATATTATAAAGTTTGCGGTTCGGCGTGTCAAGATTTGTGCTGTAAAAAGAGCAGTTATGCAAAGAAGAAGCTGTGCATGAAATAAAAGCTTGTATGACAGGTATTGGACTAAAGATTCATAAGCTCAGGGTTTTGATTCGCTCATGAACCAACTGGCTCACCTGTTCTTTCTGCTCCTTAGATAAATAGGCTCCCTCTACCTGATCAAGAAGTTTATTTTCCATTCGGCAGATTTTCTTCAACATATTTTCCGCAGCTTTTGGTGAAATTTCGTAAGACTCCGCCAGTTTTCGAAATTCTTTTTTATGAATATTACGTTTTTTCCCATTGATTGTCAGTGCCATCTGTTCTTTATCCTCTGGCATAATCACATTTACAGGAAGCATATCATATGCTTTTGATAGCTGAAATATCCTACTTCCAGGCATATTTTCTATCAACGAGAAGTTCTTCAAATGCATATCAGAATTTCCTACCACAAAAGCAGCAGCCACTCGCAGATACATTTCTGTCAGATCCAGACCAGGCATACTGGAATATCTCTTTACAATACGTCCACAGTTTTCATATGACCCCTTA
>OGJP01000463.1_pt1 | contig 22278 bp, 21 predicted proteins | sample 1572311 | NCBI WGS metagenome assembly OGJP01 (sample SAMEA2582093, study PRJEB24529) | metagenome | biome: Human gut stool | place: China | collected 2011
TCACCGAAGTTATGGCTGGTACCTGACTGCAGTGCTTTTCCGTCATGCATCAGTGCCTCGATTGTATAGGTTGCAGTTGCTCCTGCAAATTTTTCTTTATCCGTCTTGCGGCCTTTGATCACCGGCATTGCAAGCACCTGCTCACAAAAATCAGCATATACATTCAGCATCTGCTGGGTACGTGCCTCTGCATCTTCCTCCGTTGCATGAACCGTATGTCCTTCCTGCCACAGGAACTCTCTGGAACGAAGGAACGGTCTGGTCGTCTTCTCCCAACGAAGTACAGAACACCACTGATTATATACTTTCGGAAGATCTCTGTAGGAATGAACCTCTTTCTGATAAAAATCACAGAACAGAGTCTCAGAAGTCGGACGGATACACATACGCTCCTGCAGCGGCTCCAGTCCACCATGAGTTACCCATGCAACCTCCGGTGCAAAACCTTCTACATGATCTTTCTCTTTCTGAAGCAGACTCTCCGGGATCAGCATCGGCAGATATACATTCTCTACCCCTGTCTCCTTGAATCTGCGGTCAAGCTCTTTCTGAATATTCTCCCAGATCGCATAGCCAGCCGGTTTGATCACCATGCATCCCTTTACGCTGGTATAATCACACAGCTCCGCTTTCTTCACGACATCGGTGTACCACTGGGCGAAATCCACGTCCATGGAAGTGATGCCTTCTACTAACTTCTTGTCTTTTGCCATTGTTTGCAATCTCCTTTTCCTTAGCCGCCGCGCCTTCTCGTCGGCAGCCGTTTTTCATGCAAGTATAAACTCCATTATCTTCTAATAATAAGAAGGAATCCCGTGTTTGTCAACCGGGATTCCCTGTCTTTCCTCACATTTCCTGTTCCAGCCGGTTAATATTTTCAATTTTTCCGATCACCACGATCACATCCTCCGGCTCAAACTGATAATCCGGTGAGATCTCGATCATGGTATTATGGCCCTTCTGGATCGCGATAATATTCAACCCGTACTTTTTACGGAAATTACTGTTCATGATCGTCTCTCCGCATAGTTTATTCGGCACCAGGATCTGACGGATCTCCACACTGTTATCCAGCATAATATAATCTAGGAAATTGTTGCTGATCAGACGTTTTCCAAGGCGGATCGCCATATCCTTTTCCGGATAAACGACTTCCGCTCCGATTTTGCGGAGGACTGCTCCCTGTTCCGGGCTCATGGCCTTGGAGATGACCTTGGGCACTCCAAGCTCGAGCACGCTCATGGTGATCAGAATGCTTGCGTCGACCTGCTCACCGATGCACACCGCCACCACATCACAGTTCTGGATCCCTGTCTCCTTCAGGCTTTCCATATTGATGGTTTCTGCCACAAATGCATAGTCCGTGTACTGGCGGATCGCCTTTACTTTATCTTCGTCCCGGTCAATGGCGATCACATCCTTGCCCGCCTCTGACAAAGTGATTGCCAGTGCGGTACCAAAACGGCCAAGGCCGATCACTCCAAAAGAACCTGCTGTCTGTTTATTTTTCATTTTCATCTTCTCCTCTATCCAATCATTACGGATTCCTCCGTATAACGTGTCTGCCGTTCCGGTCTGGTCACCCAGATCGTTACCATCGTCATCACACCCAGACGGCCAGTAAACATGATCAGGATCAATACCACTTTCGCCGCAAATCCAAGTTCCGGTGTGATCCCCGTGGAAAGTCCTGCCGTACTGAAAGCAGACACAACTTCAAACATGATCTGAACAAAATCAAACTGCGGTGCAAACACGCACATCAGAAATGTGCCAATACATACCAACACTATGGATGTGATCACCAGCATTCCTGCCCGGAAGACATTTTCTCTGGGAATACTTCTGTGAAATGCACCCGTCCTCCGCTTGGAGAATTCGCTGCGAATCGCCTGCAACAGCACAAAGAAGGTACTGGTCTTCACACCACCTCCGGTAGAACCTGAAGATGCTCCAATAAACATGAGGATCATAATGACAAATAATCCTGCATTGGAAAACTCTCCCAGCGAGCAGGTAGAAAAACCTGCTGTTCTGGCTGACATGCTATGGAAAAATGCCTGCATCCAGGTCAGATGATCTGTCAGCTTCAAAAGTAGTGTTCCGCTCAGCAAAAGTCCCCCACTGGTCACCAGAACCACCTTCGAATGCAGTGTTAATTTCTTAAAGCTGCGGTTTCTGGCCACATCCAGAATCACCGGAAATCCAATACCACCTACGATGACCAGTGCGCTGGTCACAATGTTCAAGAACACATCATCCCCATAGGGGATCAGATTCTGAAGCCCGCCCAAAATATCAAGTCCTGCATTGTTAAAGGATGCCACTGAATGAAATACACTGATCCCCACCGCATGCAGAAATGGATAATCTCTTGAAAAAACCAGAAAGCTCAAAAGTGCACCGGTCAGCTCAAATCCAAGCGTCATACAAAACACCGCTTTCACCAGCTTCACCACACCTTTGTAATTGTCTACATTCAATGCTTCCTTTGCCATAGTACGACTCTTGAAGCTGACCTTTTTACCCGCTGCGATCACAAGGCCTACACCCACAGATGACACGCCCAGACCTCCGATCTGGATCAGCAGTCCCATGATTGCCTGCCCAAACGCAGTAAAATGATCTGCCGTATCAATGGTCACAAGCCCTGTCACGCATACCGCACTGGTAGCTGAAAATAATGCATCCACCGGCTTCACCGCAACACCCTGACGAACAGACCAGGGTGTCAGCAACAGGCAGGTTCCCATCAGGATCACCATAGCAAAGCCCATTGCGATCAATCGCCCTGGCGGCTGTTTTTTTATAAATGTTTTCATCGTTTTGAATCCCCTTTTCTCTCTGTTGAAACCATAACATTCTACCATATGTTTGTCAACGAATGAAAATCTGAAGTTTTTATATTCATTTCCAACTCTTCTCAGACATAGTTTCTTCTCCATGGCAAATACTTTTCATATAGCAAATGCGATAACGCAGAGTCCACACATTTTATACAACGCAAAATCACAAGGAGGCCACGCCTATGGATCACCGGATAAAACTTTATATAGAAAAGACCGGCATTCTGCTGGCTGTCTATCTATTACTGAAATACCTGCTTCCGCTGGTATTTCCTTTTTTTCTTGCCTGGCTGACAGTTTCATTGCTGGCATCTGCTTCCCGGCACTTTCACAGAAAACTGCTGCCCTTTACTGCTTCCGTCGTTGCCATGTTTTTCTTTTTCACAGCCGCCACACTCAAGCTCACCGGATGGCTTCTGCTGGAGCCATGTAAAGACCTGATCCCGGAGCTGCAGACGCAGCTGCAGACATGGATCAATGAATATGCTGATCTGGCAGACTGGATTCCTTCCTCTCTGTCTCTTCATCTGTCCACCGCCGTACCGCCTGTGTTATCCTGTGCATTTGGCATCTTTTTATATTTTATGGCTGTGATTCTCTTCGCCCACGACTGGACGGCCTTTCAACGCCTGCTGACACACCTTCCCTTTGCCGGGCCGCTTGAACACGCAGGTAAACGAATCGCCCAGTCCTTAAAGGGCTGGGCGCATGCGCAGATTCGTATTATGTTTGTCATTGTCCTGGAATGCGCTGTCGGATACTGGCTCTTGCACATTCCCGGTGCAGGACTGTGGGCGGTGCTTACCGGTATGGTGGATGCACTTCCTGTCTTCGGCACTGGTACCATCTTCGTCCCCTGGCTGATCCTTGTCTTCTGTCAGAAAGACTACACCTTTTTTGTATGGCTTCTCCTTCTTTACGGAATCACATGGCTGACACGGGAACTGTTGGAACCAAAACTCTTAGGTGATGGTTTGGGACTTTTACCCGTCTGTTTTCTGATCTCCGTGATCGTCGGGTTAAAATTATTCGGTGCTGCCGGCCTGTTCACAGGACCCTTTGGCATCCTCTTTGTCAAAGAGCTGTGGACGGAACTGGAAATGTGGGATTCACTTCAAACTCCATCCGCTTTCCGGTGCGGGGATGAGAAAAGATAACCTTATACGCACACAGACAAAGCGGTCCACCTGCTTTTCCATATTTGGAATCTCCGCAGATAGGCAGACCCGCATGAGACAATTGTACCCGGATCTGATGATGCCGTCCAGTCAGAAGACGAATCTTCAGAAGTGTCTTCTCTCCATCTGATGAGAGCACCTCATAGTGAAGTTCACTTCGTTTGCTGCCCGGTGTTCCCGCTTTGACCACTTTGGATGTATTGGTCCGACTGTCCTTCGACAAATAATCCACAAGTGTATCTTCTCTTTGCTCTGGTTTTCCACAGACTACCGTCTGATACCACTTTTCCATGTGGATATGATCCGCCACCTGACGGCTTAAATCTGCCGCTGCCTTTTCATTTTTCCCGATCAGAACGATTCCTTCCACAGGCTGATCCAGCCGGTTTACCAGGCCAAGATAAGGCTTTTTCTCTCCTCGCTCCAGCATCTCGTTGCGAAGAAGGCTCATCAGATCCGGTGTGGACACACGGGCACTTTGTACCGCAAGTCCTGCAAACTTACAGACGACCAGGAGATCCTGGTCGTCGTATATGATCTTATATTTTTTCATTCTTACAGTCTCTTCAGAAGTTCTTCTCTCTGAGCCTCATAACCTGGTTTTCCAAGCAGAGCAAACATATTTTTCTTGTAGCTCTCAACACCCGGCTGGTTGAACGGATTCACACCCAGCATGTATCCGCTGACACCGCATGCGAACTCGAAGAAATAGAACAGCTGTCCAAGGGAGAACTCGTCCTGTGCCGGAATCTTCACCAGAAGGTTCGGTACATTTCCGTCTGTATGAGCCAGAATGGTACCGTTCATAGCACTCTTATTTACAAAATCAACGTTCTTTCCTGCCAGATAATTCAGTCCGTCAAGATCAACAGCTTCCTCGCCCATCACGATCTCATCCTCACAGGTCTCTACCTCCAGAACAGTCTCATACATGATTCTGGAACCATCCTGAATGAACTGACCCATAGAATGAAGGTCTGCTGTCAGATCTACGGATGCCGGGAAAATACCCTTCTGATCTTTACCTTCAGATTCGCCGTAGAGCTGTTTCCACCACTCAGATACATAATGAAGACTCGGCTCGTAGTTTGCCAGAACCTCTACTGCTTTACCCTTCTGATGAAGAATGTTGCGGATCACTGCGTATTTCACAGCGTCATTCTCTTCAAACGGAGTATTCAGTGCCAGTTCACGGCCACTTGCTGCACCTTCCATCAACTTGGTAATATCAGCACCGCTGACTGCAATCGGCAGAAGACCTACTGCGGTCAGAACGGAGAAACGGCCTCCTACATCATCCGGTACTACAAAAGTCTCATAGCCTTCCTCGTCAGCTACGTGTTTCAGAGCTCCTCTTGCTTTATCAGTGGTTGCATAGATTCTCTTTGCAGCCTCGGCTTTGCCGTATTTCTTCTCCAGCATTTCCTTAAATACACGGAATGCGATCGCCGGCTCTGTTGTAGTTCCGGATTTGGAGATCATATTGATGGAAAAATCACGATCACCGATCACATCCATCAGATCTTTGATATAGCGGGTGGAAAGGCTGTTTCCTACAAAATAGATCTCCGGAGTCTTACGAACTTCTTTGGATACGCTGTTGTAGAAGCTGTGTCTTAAAAATTCGATAGCCGCGCGTGCTCCCAGATAGGATCCGCCGATACCGATTACCAGAAGCACCTCAGAATCACTCTGGATCTTAGCTGCTGCCTTCTGGATTCTTGCAAACTCTTCCTTATCATAATCTACCGGAAGATCAATCCAGCCAAGGAAATCATTTCCTGCTCCGGTCTTTTCAACCAATACTTTTTTTGCTGCCTCTGCCAGAACTTTGCTGTTCTCGACTTCTTCTTTGCTGATGAACTGTGCGGTTCTGGAATAGTCAAATGTTACTTTTGCCATGTTATTTCTCCTCTTCAACAATACTATATTTTTGCTACATCCTATTGCTGTCAACACATGTCTATATTATCATTCTCTAAGTTTGAAAACAAGTAGTTCGGCACATATTTCGTTACTGTTCACTCGTACCTCGTTCCAGTAACGATTCGCAGGCTCATTTAAAGTTTTGCTTCGCAAAAGGAGCCTGCTCACTCTTGAATCATGTTTTTACGCAGCCTGACAGCAAGTGTCTGGCTGCTGTGTGAACAGTAAATAAATCCCTGTTGACGAACATATGTTCTTATTCTATAATATAAAAAAGCTTTTGACTCTGAAGCTATGATTAACCGGCCACGCGCACCCTGAAAAAATGGGGGTGCTGTTCCCAGCACCCCCATTTTTTTCTGTATTTTTTCAACCGTTCTGTCGTCTATAATTGAAATTTGATGATCATTTTGGTCTCTGTTTTCTATTCATTTAAAAGGACACTAACCCGATATTTTCCCGGCACAGAAGCTGCGGCAAAGGCATCCTGTATTCTGTCCAGAGGAAACTTTTCAGGCTCCACCAGCTTGGACATATCCACAGCTCCTGTATTCAGAAGGCGGGCAGCCTCAAAAAAGTCTTTCATGTCTGCCCCAAAGGTTCCGATAAGCTCTATTCGGCGATAATGAAGCTCATTGGAATCCGTTTCAATCCGCGGCGCCGGATAGCCTGCTGCAAAAAGCAATACTCTTCCGTCCACTTTCTTCAGCATCTGAACCGCCTGCGTATTGGCACCTGTATTTCCCACTGCCACAATGACCGCATCTACTCCCTTACCGTCTGTAAGCTTTTTCACCTGTTCCACCGGATCTCCAGCAGATACATCCACAACCTCAAAGCCCATGGCCCGCGCTGTCTGAATCTTCTTTTCCATAAGCTCTGTTACAATTACTCTACAGTTTCTTGCCTTGGCAGCCTGTGCATTTACAAGACCCATCGTTCCCGCTCCAATGACTACCACTGTTTCAAACGGCTGCAGTCTCAGCTTATCGACGCCCTTGCATACAGTTGCCAGAGGCTCCAGAAAAGCTGCCTCGCTGGGATCCAGATCCGGGTTCATTTTTACCAGCGTTCTTGCCTGACGCACGTTGTAATTTGCGAAACCAAATTTTCCCCTGTATCCGTCTTCTGAAAGATTCTTATAATCCGCTCCGGTACACATGCTTTCCTGTCCTCTCCGGCAGGCTTCGCATTTTCCACAGGAATCATAGGCAACTGCCACATGATCTCCGGGCTTCAGATCCTTTACATCTTCTCCTATGGCCATGACAATTCCGGACTCCTCATGACCTCCGGCCATAGGATAACCCTGATGCTCCCGCAGACCCAGCCACTGTCCATAATCTGTGGTACAAATATTGCATGCCAGCTGTTTTACCAGTACATCATCCGGACCCATTTCCGGAAGATTTCTTTCACGTACCTCTGCATGACCCTTTTCTGTTAAAACAGAAAATTTCATTTTTTTAATTTCTTCCATAACAATTCCTCCCTTACTCCAGACATGCTCTGTAAATAGCCAGAACATCTTCCTTATAAAGCTGCTTGAAGCCTCCTACCGGACCGTTCTTACAACATTTTTCTGCCATTTCTTCCAGACGGCTTCCATCAATTCCTGCTTCCTTTAACGTAACCGGAACATGAACAGAACGGAAAAATTCCTTCGTTTTTTCAATGCCGTATAATGCCAGCTCCTCTTTTTCAAGAGCAGGATCTGCATCCCAGACACGCACTGCATATTGAGCAAAGCGATCTACATTTTCCTTATATACATAGGTCATCCACTGCGGAATAATGATGGAAAGGGTTGCGCCATGTGCCGTATTATAGATACCGCTGATTTCATGACCCATCATATGGCTTCCCCAGTCCTCGATTCTTCCTGTACCTAACAGTCCATTCTGTGCCCAAGGAGCTGCAAGCATAATTTCTGCGCGGGCTGCATAATTTTTTCCATTCTCCATTACCTTCGGCAGATTCTCAATGACTGTTTTCATGGTAGCTTCACACAGTCTGTCTGTATAATCTACATCCGGCTCCTGTGTAAAATAACGCTCTACCACATGTGAAAAAATGTCCACGCCGCCTACAGCTGTCTGATAGGGCGGAAGTGTATAAGTAAGCTCCGGATTCAGGATTGCAAAGGACGGACGCAAAATAATATCTGCAATATGCCGCTTAATCTGACCGTCGTCATTTGTCATAACGGAGGTATCACTGGCTTCACTGCCTGTAGCCGGAATTGTTGAGATAACGCCCAGCGGAAGCATCTGTGTGATCGGTGTTTTATGTTCAAAGAAATCCCAGACATCTCCGTCATATAAAGCTCCCAGACCAATTGCCTTAGCGGAATCCATAACACTTCCGCCTCCTACTGCCAGGATACAGTCAATGCCCTCCTTCTTACAGATCTCCACGCCCTTTCTTACCAGGCCAACCTCCGGATTCGGCTTTACACCTGTTAATTCAATCACTTCCAGGCCTGCTTCCTTCAGAGAATCCATAATCACATCATAAAGACCGCACTCTTTAATGTATCCCTCTCCGTAATGATGAAAAAGGACCTTATTTCCCAGTCTCTTCATATTTTCACCAACGGTTTTTTCTGTCCCTTTTCCAAAAATCAGTCTCGTTTTACAATCAAAAATAAAATTCTGCATATTTCTTCTTTCTTCCTTTCACTGTTTTTTCATCAAACACGGTTTGCTCCGCCAAATAACTGTACGTAATGGGCCAGAGTAGCCTTCCACCCGGCTGTTCCTTCTACAATTGCGTCATAGAGATTTGCATTCTTATTTCCAAATTCTCCTAAGGCCGCATCTTTTTGAATGCTGTCAAAATCTACGCCCAGGTATTTTCGTAACGTATCAATTCCTCCTGCGCTTAAATCTGTAAAGAGATTAACTTTCTGAATGCCCGTCTCTACCGCCCGTTTTAAATTGTCATCACCGGTGCCTGATCCACCGTGCAGAACCAGCGGAATTTCAATACTTCTATGTAAATCCGCAAGCAAGTCAAACTCCAATGATCTAACAGTTCAAATTCCAGATGTGGTTCTCCTTTGTATACTCCATGAGACGTTCCTACTGCAACAGCCAGACAGTCAATCCCGGTTTCAGCGATATAGCTTAAAGCCTCTTCCTTTTTTGTCAGACCGGAGTCTCTCGTCTCTTCATACTCAAAGCCAAAGCCCACATGTCCCAGCTCAGCCTCTACAGATACACCCACCGCGTGAGCGATTTTTACAACCTCCTTGACCTCTCTCACATTTTCCTCATAAGGAAGCGTGGACCGATCAATCATAACGGAACTGAATCCATTGCGAATAGCCAGCATAACCTCTTCAAAGGGTCCTCCATGATCCAGGTTGAGCGCTGCCACTACATTGGGATATTTTCTTTCATAAAAACGGGCAATATATCCAATCTCTTCGATTCCATGACAGCCTGCACCATCCAGGATAATGGGTGCTTTTAATTCATCTGCAACCTGAAATGCCGCTTCAATAGTTTTGTCGTTAAATACATTGGGCGCTGCTACGCCATATCCTTCTTTTTTTGCTCTTCGTAAAAGTTCTCCCATAGGAATAATCATTTTTCTGTAACCTCCTCTATACCAATTCTGTTAAAACAGTCCTATTAAAGATCCTACCATACTGAGTCCCAACAGGAAAAATACCACTCTTCCAAATTTCTGTCCTCTTTTGCGGAAGAAAGTGTAAATACCAAGCACTAATGCCAGCGGCAGAAGACCGGGAAGAATACTGTCCAGAATCGCCTGAACAGACGTCTCCGTTCCTCCCATCGTAAACGTAATGGGAATCTCTAGCGCCACACTGCTTGCGGAAAGCGCTCCCACCATGAACAGACCGAGAATGGAGGATCCCATAATAAGCTGCTTAATCCATCCGCCCTCCAGCAGCTTGGAAATAGCTTCACGACCCAGACGATAGCCCAGCTTAGAAAGATACCATCCTTCAAGAAATGGTACTAACGCAAACAGGAAGCAGATAAAAAATCCTGCAATTCCTCCCTGCATACTGAAGGAAGCTGCAATAGAGAAGAATAACGGCTTCCAGGTTCCCCAGTCAATCGTATCTCCGATGCCTGCCATAGGTCCCATCAAACCTGTTTTTACATTAATAATCGTTTCATCTGAAATATCCTTTCCGATTGCTTTCTCTTCCTCCAGAGCCATAGCAACACCCAGAAGTGAAGATCCCCAGATACCCTGACAGTTAAAGAAATTCAAATGTCTCTGAAGGGCTGCCACATATTCCTCTTTCTTCGGATACAGCTTTTTCAGCACACTGCTAATCGCGTAGCAAAAGGAAACCGTCTGCATACGTTCATAGGAATTTGAAATTTCACAACAATTGTACCAGCGCGTATACGCCTTTTTAATATCCTTTTCTGTCAGAACAGATTCCCTTACTTCATTCTGCAACATTTCTGCCATTCCTCTCTCCTCCTTTTATCACTCATCATCATCGTCGTCATCATCGTCCCTGTTTGCACCAACCCTTACAGTCTGCAGAATATCATTCTTGTTCTGATTGCTGATCAGCACAACAAGAACTGCAATACATACGCCAAAGACTGCCGCTGCCATGGTATTGATACCCAGATATTTCACTGCGAAAAATCCAATAAAGAAGAAGGGAAGCAGCATCTTCTGTCCGATTACAAAGAGCAGAATTGCAAAGCCAAGAGCCGGAAGTACGCCACCGGTAACAGAAATTCCATGCATTACCCATTCAGGAAGGTATCCAAGCAGGGACTCCAGCGCATTTGCTCCAAAATAAACTGCCACGAATACTACCGGGAATCTCATAACAAAGCCTGCTGCCAGCGGATAGGTAAATGCGCAGCGGAACAATCCCTTTTCATCACCCTCAGCCGCATACTTGTCAGCCAGATGTGCCCATCTTGCATTAACCGTTCTTCGCAGCTGATCAAGGAATGTTCCCAAAAGGCCAAACGGAACTGCCAGAACCACGGCTGTCTCCGGTTTAGCCCCTGCAAGAAGTGCCAGCGGAATGGAAATGACACCTGCAAAGCATTCATCTGCCGGAATATTGGCTCCCGGAGAAATCAGACCCACATACACCAGCTCAATCGTTGCACCGATAATCATAGCCGTAGGGATATCTCCCATTAAGATACCAAAAGGCAGTGCCATTACCAACGGCTGCTTCAATACATAGTGAAATGTGTACCCCCAGCAGCCAGAGGCGAACCAAAACCATAACCCCGCAAAAATTGCTACTACTAAATTCATACTTCAAACCTCCTTTATTTTTCTTTGTATTTTTTGACAATTTCCTCATATGAAAGTCTCGTGTCCTCTGGAACAATCTGAATGGCCACCTCACATCCATTCTGATGAAATTTCCCCAGAAGTTCCATTTCACTTTCATTCAGTGAAACCGCCTGAAGTATCACTTTACGGTCTGCCGTCTTCGCCACACCACCAATCTGAATATAATTCATAGGTACACCCTGCTCATACAATTTGTAGCATGTGGGAATATCCTTAAAGAGAAGCAATACCCTTCCCTCTGTTCCAAACTGATTTTTATCCCACAGACGCTTTGCTTTCTCAACCCCATACACCTTTACCTTGACGCCTGCAGGGGCAGCGGCCTCGTACATCCGAATCATAAATTCATCGTTTGCCAGACTGTCATCTATGACAACAATCTTTGTAATATTAAAAATCTTTCTCCATTTTGTAATTACCTGTCCATGAATCAAACGGCTGTCCACACGAATCAAGCTAATTTCTGCCATGACCTACTCCTTTCCCAATACCGTTTCCATATCTGTTATTTTGTTTTTTGTACCCTCTATAAGAGGCGGAATGATTTCTCTAACTGAATACTCCTGCCGAAGCTCATCTGCCAATATCAGCATATCCATACTGAGTCCGCTGACAGCCCGAATCTTTTCTGTTCTGCTCAATATTCCGGCTGTATAAAAGGTAGAACCTCCTCGAATATCTGTAATCAGAAGAAACTCCTCTTCCTTTCTCTGCTCAATATAAGCCTGCGTCTCCCTGACATATTCCTTAAGCGGACAGTCCGGATGCAGTGGGAAGCACTTGACATTTTTTAAAGGACCCACAATCAGCTCCGCGGATTTTACTAATTCTGCTCCCCATTCTCCATGTGTCAAAAGTACAATTTCCATGCTGTCTCCTGCTTTCTTATAAAACGTCTTTTAAATAAATAGCATCACTGTCCGGCACCATCTGAATTCGAAGATCTATACCATGATTCAGTAAAATTCCAAGCTTTTTTCTTTCTTCTCCGGATACAAATACATGATCATAAATCTTCTCCTTCCCCATCTCGCAGGGAAGTCTGGAGATACTAACTCTTTTTAACTGAATTCCATTTTCATAAAGTTTAAAGAGTGTATCTACGTCCGGTACGAGCAGCAGAGTGGTTCCTTCCTGTTCATAAATCCCATTGGTTCCCTCATCTACGCTCCAAATCTTCAGCAGTATTTCATCCGGAATTGTCTTCTCCAATAGGGTCTTCAGGATTGGGTCGGAAGCAAGAGCGTCATTTAAAACATCTACCCGCTTCACCTTCAAAAGCTTGATCCATTTCATAAGCACCTGTCCATGAAGCAAACGATCGTCTACACGAATCATCTCATATTTCAGCATCCCTTCCGGTCTCCCTTCTCCTTTAATCTTCGCTGTCCTCTGAACAGCCGAAAAACAATTCTCTGGCACTTACTACGCCTTCCACTGCCGCTTTCATGCATATCTGCTTTAATTCCTGCAGTGCGCAAGTCTCTCTGCTTTCAATAGCCTCCAGCAGCATTGGCATATTTAATCCGGCTACGCATTCCACAGCTTCCTTTTTCGTACAGATCGAAGAAACATTCCAGGGGCTTCCTCCCAGAAGGTCCACCAGTACCAGTACACCTTCACCCTGATCCAGCTCCTCCGTCTTTTTCTCTACCTCCTCCCTGAGCTTGTTTACATCGTCGCCTTCCTCCAGTGTCAATGCTTCTACTGTTTTCTGATGGCCGATAATTAACTCAATACTTTTTATCAGCTCTCTGCTGAATCTTCCATGTGTTACAACTAACAGGCCTACCAAAATATTCACCCCCAACTTTTTTATTGATACTTATATATAGAGCAAGTTTCATGCCAGTTTTTTGTGCCACAAAAAAAGGAGCATTTTTCAAGAAAATACTCCTTTTTTCGCACAGTGTGCCAATTATTTTCTATTGTGCCATTTCTGCTAAAAACAATTCCACTAAATAGGAAATTTCTTCCGGAGGAACTGTTACCCCAAATTTGTGCTGTATGAACACGAATTTATCCTCTATGGCCGAAAATACCTTTTCTTCTCTTTTTTTCAGTTCCTCCCAGCCACGATACGGAAGGGTTTCTCCTTTCATCAGACGCTCTATCATGCAGCAGACATGTATAATAAATCTTGTAGCTGTTTTCTGATCTAGATTAATCCCTATTTCTTCTATAATATCATCATAAATACCCGATACCAGTGCTTCTGTTTTTTCCGCGTCCAGAAATTCCAGAAATTGCTTTAACGGCTCCACCAAAAACCTTCTGTCTGAGGAAATGATATCTTCCGTCTGCCTTTTTCCTAATTCTGAATGCACCAGAAGTTCCTCCAGATAAGAAAGACCGCTTCCCATAACCAGTGATTCTATCGATATGTAGGGAACATTGCTCAATTTTAAATCCACAGTTCCGACAACGGCAATGACATCCGTGATCCCCTGCTTCCGAAGCTCTGTCTGCGCACATGCTACGTCTGTTATATCCATATTTTTTATAACTACATTTTCTATCTTTCTTTCCAGAAGAACTCTCTGAATCATCTCCTTAATTCTTTTCGCTGTTCCCATTCCTGAGATACAAGTAGTAATCACTATTCTTGGTTCCTCATCTTGGACTCCTTCGTCTTGAATCAGACGTAATCTTCTTATTTTGTTTAAATCCGCCTGCAGTTCTTCTATCTCTGTTCCTCTCAAAAGTGCCTTTCGAACAGCCTCAACTACTGTAATAGTTGTAACCATATCTACCGTCAGAACATTCTGACCATTTTCCTCACTGATAATTTTGCCAAAGCTACTTAATGAACCCATGTCTGTTAAAAGAAGAATGCCCTTTCCCTCATCTAACTCCTTGCAAAGCTTCGTAACCTTATCCAGTGTTTCCTCTATAGAGCTGTTCAGAGGCATATCAACAGCCTTGCAAATCTCTGTGTCAAACAGTGTATTTGCCACATCTGCCATGCTGCTGGCCGTACTGTTTCCATGAGCCAGCACGATTAAACCAATTTTTCTGAAATCCTCCTCTTCATCTCTTTCGCATAGGAAAATAGTCAGAATCCAAAGTTCTTCGTCAGGAATCAAAAATCCCAACCCTTCCTCCAAAAGTTTCCGCATAAGCTTTGCCGTCTGAAGTTCTTTTGGATAGCCAATAGCAATATCCTTCAGACTTTCCGTTTTCGCAGGTTCCTGTACCTCTAAACGCTCCATCATATAATTTACATGGAGCTTCAGTCCCAGCCTCATTCTCTCAGAGAGCTTTCTTCCCAGCTTCAGTTCCGCAAAATACAGGGCATCCTCCACAGCATCATTTGCCTTTGGATCAATGCTGTTCAGAATATGATTTTTCCCATTCTGTATCTGTGTATCCTGGTATTTTTTTATTAGGGCTCCCGTATAATTCTGAAGATAATTTCCTATATTATCCTTAATTTCTCCCCCGCTTTTTCCCTGTTCCTGAAACTCGTTATATTTCTGTATAATTTCAGAAAATACGCTTTCCCCGTCTCCCTTTGTTTTCTCCTCCGGGCTTCCTGTAATCACATGATAGTCGTCATAATGTTTTAAAAGCTCTACCAGATAATTCTGGCCGGTTTTGATGTCTGACATCAAAACGTTTTCATTTAAAGCCTCCCGGCGTATTTCCAACTTCTCCCAGCCGCGCACCTTATATTCCAGAAATCCCCTGGCACAAATCATCTGAATATCCGCACGAAGCTGTCCAATATTCCCAGGGCAGCTATATTGCAGAAGCCTTACCAGAACCTCCTTGGATATATACATGGGCATTCCGATATTTTTCTGTTCCAGCCGAAAGAAATACTCGATGAGCTCCAATCTTTCTTCTATAGGACGCTCTTCCAGCGAAGGAAGTGTCACTACTACAGGCATTCTTCGCAAAAAGGTCTGCAGGAGTGTCTCTTCGATATTTTCTGTGGTTGCACCCATAATCAACACATTGGCTTTTCTCTCCCGATCCGGTTCTCCCAATCTTCGATACACGCCCCTATCCATAAGCATAAACAGCATTTCCTGACCATCCGGGGGCAGCCGGTGAATCTCATCCAGAAACAGGACTCCTCCATCTGCCTTTTCTACCAATCCCTCACTGTCTCTGTCCGCACCCGTAAAGGCTCCTTTTTTATAACCAAAAAGCTGAGCCAGAATCAATTGAGGGTTCTCAGCGTATTCCGCACAGTTAAACACAATCAGTCTGGCTTTTTCATCTAAAGCCTTTACAGATTTTCCATATTCATAAATTCGTTCCACAAGCATTGTTTTTCCTGTACCTGTAGGTCCAAGGAAAAGCGTCCGAAGTCCTCTTGGTGGATACAAAATGGCTGCTTTTGCTTGCTCGATCTGTTTTTTCAGGGAACCCTCCTGCCCAATCATAAAGAAAAATGAAGGTTCTTTTTTTTCTTTCTCCTGACACTTGTCATATACTTCTCGCTCCATATACCGTACAGGACGTCCAGATAGCTTTATGACTCTTCCCTCCCTTTCCAGCTCGTTCAGCTTCCGACTGACGTTTGCCCTGTCAATACCTGTAAGCTCTGCCAACTGCTGTGCATCCAGACCTTCTGCTTCCCCGCTCCTCGAATAGGATTTCAGTTCTTCATAAATTTTTTCTTTCCTGTCCATAAGTCCTCCTGTTTTCAGTCTGTTTAGAACAAAATATTGCAAAAAGCGACTGGTTTTCCAGCCGCTTTTTCCTGTACGATACAAGTGTTTTATCTAAATGTAAGAATTCCTTTGATATAATCTGTTGGGTTCTTTTCCAGTAACCGGAACGCCTCATCAATTTGTTCAAATGGTATTCTGTGAGAAATCAACTCGTCTGTAGGAAAAACACCATTTTTGTATGCCTCGATCCCCTGTTCCAATGTAGTCATATAGTCTTCACTGTACCACGGATGTGTCACATGGATAATAGGAGAACGATACATCATATTGTATGCCATTTCCTCTGTAAAAACCTCTTGCTTTGTATACATGGACGGTGCGCAAATTTTTCCTCTGCCTGCTATTTTTACAATTGATAATGCAGAAGCCAACCCTTTCAAGCTTCCTGTTATTTCTATAACAATATCAAACCCTTTTCCATTTGTCAAATCATACATGACATCTTCAAGATTTTCTTTTGCCGGATTGATTGTATGTGTAGCGCCATACTTTTTTGCGAGCTCCAGCTTTTCGTCAACAAAATCTATAGCTGTCAAACTTCCCAGATTATCTGCCTTCAGTCCTGCGATGCACATAAGTCCCATAAAGCCGCAGCCGATCACCGCCACCTTGTCTCCTAATCTGGGCGCAGCCGCCTGCACAATATTCGCCACGCACATCATAGGCTCTCCCAGGCAGGCCTCAGTCGGCTTATTCATAGAGGGAATTACAGTCCACCGGTCTGTTTCTGACGCAATGATATGTGTGGAGAAACAGCCTGCCGCCACGCCTGTAACGAAATCTCCCTCCCGAAAACGTGTAACGCTTTTTCCTGTTTTGATTACTTTTCCAACAGGTTCATGACCCAGGCCCATGGGATATGAAATCTCTTTTTCCATAGCCTCATAGCCATTTCTGTGGAATCCCATACAGCTTGTTCCGAAGTATGCCGGAATATCTGAGTGACACAGACCCACACTGATGGTTTCTATTAAAATTTCATGATCTTTTAATTCGGGAATTTCCTCTTCAAAAAAAGTAAATGTTTTCTTTCCTGTTAATTTTGCTGTCTTTCTTACCATGTCAGCCTCTCTTTCTGGCGATAGCCGCCCGGGCTTTTCCGCAAATATCATCTGCTGTCAGATGGAAACGCTTCATCAGGTATGGAATATCTCCTACCTCTCCAAAGCAATCCTGCACGCCTACTCTTTCCACAGGAACAAGGCAATTCTCTGTCACTACCTCGCAAACTGCGCTTCCAAGACCATTTATGATATTATGATTTTCTGCTGTTACAATAGCGCCTGTCGCTCTTGCGCAATTTATAATCATTTCTTTATCAATCGGCTTAATGGTAAACATGTCCACAACTCTGGCTGAAATTTCCTCTTTTTCAAGAAGCTCTGCCGCTGCCAGCGCCTCTGCAACCATAATTCCGGACGCAATAATGGTTACATCTCTTCCCTCGCGGATTATGTTTGCCTTTCCTATCTGAAAATCAGAACCATCCTTGTAGATTTTCTTCATCATCTTGCGGGCAGTCCGCAGATAATACACTCCCTTTTTTTCCGTCAGCTGTTCCATCAGATCCGTCAGCATGGTATTATCGGACGGCTCCAGAATCGTAATCTCCGGAAACGCACGCAATACGGCCACATCCTCAAAGGGCATGTGAGTTCCTCCGTTATACGCAGCCATTACTCCCGGATCTGATCCTACCAACCGGATATTCGCACCGGAATAGCAGCCGGAAATAAAGATCTGATCATTGGCTCTTCTGGTTATAAATGGGGCGAAGGAATGCAGGAACGGGATCTTTCCTGTCATGGATAACCCGCAGGCTACTCCCACCATATTTGCTTCCTGAATACCACAGTTTACCAGCTGACCGGGGTGTCTTTTGGCAATATCCTTCATGCCCGGTCCCATCAGGCAGACGCCCAAATCAGCCTCCAGCTCCATCACATCTTTATTTTTTCCCATCATCTGATCCATTTTCGCCGCATACGCCGCTGCCATGGTCTCTTTTTCTTCTTCGAATCTGTCCATTACCTGAATCATTGCTCTGCCCCCTTTACTTTTCCAAAATTGCAATTGCTTCATTTGCCTGTTCTTCTGATACGCTGACATGGTGATTCCACATCTCTTCCGCGAACTTGCAGCCTTTTCCCTTAATGGTATGAAGTACAATGACAGACGGCTTTCCTTTTTCTGACTTTGCCTTATCGATTGCCGCATCGATTGCTTCATAATCGTGGCCATCGATTTCCTGTACATCCCAATGGAAGCTCTTAAATTTTTCACTATAGGATTCCATATTTTCTATAGCTGCCGTCATATCATCCAATTGCATTTTATTGTCATCCAAAAACAGAATCAGATTATCCAGCTTTTGCTGCGCGGCAAACATAATTGCCTCCCAATTTTGTCCCTCCTGGCTTTCTCCATCCCCAATAAAGCAGTAAATGGTATTTTCTTCGTGATTCTGTTTTTTCCCCAGCGCAATTCCACAAGCCACAGACAATCCCTGTCCCAATGATCCCGTTGTAACATCAATTCCCGGTGTCTTTTTTCTGTCGCAGTGACTAGGAAGATTCGTTCCTGGCTGATTCAGGGTATCAAGCCATTCCATTGGGAAAAATCCCTTCAAAGCCAATGCCGCATAAATAGCCGGTCCTGCGTGTCCTTTTGAGCAGACAATCCAGTCTCTATCCTCCATGGCAGGATTTTTCGGATCGTATTTCATCTGTTTTCCATACAGAACGCTTAATACGTCCACAATACTCATTGCCCCTCCGATGTGTCCAAAGCCCCGAACCTTCATTTGATGAATGGTTTTTATTCTGATTTGTTTTGCGAAGCTCTGCAGCATATTTACCTGTTCCTTGTCTAACATAAAATTGCCTCCTTTATCATTTATTTTTACCTCTATTAAGAAGCAATTTTCATGCCAGTTAGTGTGCCACATACCTTCTCTGTCACTTATTCAAAAATCCTTCTTTTACCCTTTTCCGGAATTCCTAATTCCTCTCTATATTTTGCCACTGTTCTGCGGCTGATCTCGATTCCTTTTCCTTTCAAAAGCTGTACTAGCTTCTGATCGCTTGCCGGTGATCGTTTATCCTCCTGTTCAATAAGCCTTCTCAATTGCTCTTTTGCAAACATTGCCGTAGAATCCACACTCTTTCCCTGTTTAATTTTTCTACAAAAGAAGTAACTCATGGGATAAATTCCCCAGGTACACTGCAGGTATTTATCTTTCACTGCCCGGCTGACAGTAGATTCATGTATCCCTAATATATCTGCAACCTCCTGCATGGAAAGCGGAAGCAAATATCCTTTTCCATATGTAAAAAATCCCTCCTGCTGCTCCACCAGAATTTTGGCCACGGCGCTCAGAGTTTCATTTCTCTGCAAAACACACTGAATAGTCCAACGAGCCTGGTTCAGTTTTTCTTTGATGTACGTCTTTGTTTTATCATCCACATCCATTTTTAACATCCGGCTGTAATAGGCATTGATTGATACCTGTTCACCGGCTTCATTTAGCATAATCTCAAATCTGTCCGCGAATTTTACAACTGTAACATCCGGCTTCAGATACTTTAAATGCTCTCTGTAAGAAAACCCGTTTCCCGGCTTGGGATTCAATTCCTGAATAACCTTAAAGTTTTCCAATAACTCCTTCATCGTTATATCCAGTTTTTTTGCCAGAACAGATAATTGATTTTTTCCAAGCAAATCCAGGTACTCCAGGATTATTTTCCGGGCAACAGGCGCCTTCCAGCCTTTTCTGTCCAGCTGCAGCAACAGACATTCCTGCAAATTTTCCGCCCCGATCCCTGCCGGTTCCGCCGTTTTAAGAAGCGCCAGCATATCCTCTACCATTTTCTTCTGTGTCTTAAGTACCTCTGCTGTTTCCTCGACACTCTCTGTAAAATATCCCCGCTCATCCAGACTGAGGATCAAATACTCCAGAACATCCTTTTGTTTTTCATCCAGCAGATATGTATAAAACTGAGAAATAAGGTACTCCTCCAATCCCTCGTTTTCTTCCGTTCCTACACAAGCAAATATATCTCCCTCCTGGTTTGCATAATCCTGTCTGTAATACTGTATGTTCTGCTTGTCCGTTTCCTCCAGCCATTCTATTCTTTCCACCATGTCATGTTCTTCGTAAGTTTCCTTCCGCGTTTCATCATATTCCAACAAAGGATTTTCCAAAACCGCCTGACATAAAAACGTATCCAGCTCCATTCTACTCATTTGCAAAATAGATGCTGCCTGCTGTTGGCGAGCAGAAATTTTCTGTTTCTGCTCTACTGTAAATTTCATCTCCATATACTTATATTCCCCTATGATTTTGCTATCACCTTTCAAAATATTTCACATACTCCCTGAGCTTTATAAAAATGTCTTTCTTGCCTCCTCTCTATAACGAAAAAAACAGTCAGCATTTTTTACTAACTGTAAATTCTGTTCTGCTCTCATCGTATGCAGTGCTTTTCAATACTTTGTGATTTTTCTATCATTATCTTAACACAGAAATGCCCATATACACAAGCTTCATTAAACTATAATGACCGAGTGAAACTTTCAAAAGTAAATTCCACCGTCCGCTTATTCGGTGGAATTTACTCCTGCATGAATGGAGTTTAATCTTTCATACATTCGTGCTATGCTCATGGAGACCTTCTGGCAGCAGTAGAAGGAGATCTATATGAGTAAATATATTCCTGGTAACCAGAAACACCTCTCCCTTGAAGACCGTAAATACATTGAGCGTTCTCTGAACAGTGGCTGTTCCTTTAAAGATATCGCCAGGTTTTTATGCAAGGATCCTACTACTATTTCGAAGGAAGTGAAGCTCCATCATGTGAGTGATTGGTATCATAAAGGTTCCTTCCTTAATGCGCATAACTTCTGCATTCACAGATACCACTGCAGAAAAACTAATGCATGCGGAAAAATCATACTCTGCAACATTAAATGTACTTCCTGCCCTACCTGTAACCAGACTTGCCCTGATTTCGTCAAAGAACGGTGCAACCGTCTCGATAAAGCTCCTTATGTCTGTAACGGATGTCCTAAAGCCATTAATCACTGTTCCATTGCCCACAAGTACCGTTACGATGCTATCTTTGCAGACCGTAAGTACAAGGAATGTCTGTCTTCGTCCAGGACTGGTATAAACATGACAAAACATGAACTGCATCAAAAGGACATGGTCATTACACCTCTTATTTATCCGGGGCAATCGCCCTACCAGATCATTACTAACCATCCAGAACTGGATATGTCCGTCAGAACACTTTATTCCTATCTCAACGATGGTGTTCTTACGGCAAGAAATGTTGATTTGAAACGCAAGGTAAAGTTCAAACCCCGAAAAGTTCATAAAACCCAGATCAAAGACCGTACTGTTTTTGAAGGGCGCATGTTTACAGATTTTAAAAAGCTAGAGCTCAATTATTTCGCAGAAATGCATACTGTCCATTCTTCTCAGGAATCCAAGCGAGTCATTCTCACCTTCTTTCTGACCCGTGAGAAGTTATTCCTGGCTTTCATTATGAACCGCTGTACAAAGGGTGCTGTACGGCTTATTTTTGACAAGTTGGAACATCAGCTGGGAACTTATGATTTTCTCACTTTATTCAATACGATTCTGACCGATCGAGGATCAGAATTCGGAGACCCAGATTCTTTAGAAACAGGAGCTGACGGTATTATCCGTTCAAGTATCTATTTCTGTGATCCCATGAGAAGTGGACAAAAAGGCGGTATTGAGCAGGCACACACCATGCTTCGCATGGTTCTTCCCAAGAAAACAAGCTTTGAATTTCTTACTCAATGGGATTTAAGAACCATTGTGGATCATATCAACTCCACTCCCAGAGAAAGCCTTAACGGGCGCACTCCGTATAATGTTGCACTCGAAAACTATGGCATTGACATTTTAAAAGCACTTCAGCTTAGGCCGATTCCACCCGACGAGGTCAATCTGACACCTAAGCTGATTCACTCTAACCACTAACTTAGCATAAAATCTGCTGTCAGACCGGAACTTAACAATTCACATTTTTTAGATGTGGCCTGTGGAATTCAGTCTTACACACCAGCTATCCAGAGGTCTCTTTTCCATGTCATAAACTCAGATATTTTATGGGAAGTCAGCTTAATTATACCAGTTATTCAAAAATTTTGCTCATTATAATTCAATAAAATCAGGGAATTTTAATGTTCGGTGGAATTTACCCTTTCACTGGAATTTAAAATTTCAAGTTAGCTATTTCGTTACTGTTCACTCGTACCTCGTTCCAGTAACGATTCGCAGGCTCATTT
>OGJP01000492.1_pt1 | contig 20984 bp, 18 predicted proteins | sample 1572311 | NCBI WGS metagenome assembly OGJP01 (sample SAMEA2582093, study PRJEB24529) | metagenome | biome: Human gut stool | place: China | collected 2011
ACACGCCCGAAGCGCTCGCACGCATTCGCAGTACGTTCGCGGCCGCTCTCAAGGCGGTCGATCCCGCGATGGCTATTCCCGAGCATTGACCGAGGAATTTAGGATTTCGAATAACGGTAAGACCCAACGAAATGATTGAAAAAGAAATAGTAGCTTGCGGTTTGCGCGTCAACTTCAATCGTCAGCAATTGAAGGATGAGGACTATAAGCAGCTCCTGGTCGTCGGGAAGAAAAAAATGATTCTCGAACGATTCCGCGATATGATCGACGGGTTGGAAGTCAATACGTCCGAACATCGGGCCGCACTTCATACGTCGTTGCGGTCTTTTGACGTCAATTCGCCGAAGTTCGAGGAAGTGAATGCCGAGCGTAAGCGTATGCTCGCTTTTGCGGACGACGTCCGGGAAGGGCGGTGGCGCGGATGCCGCGGCAACCGAATCACTGACGTCATCAATATCGGTATTGGGGGTTCCGACAAGGGTCCGCACATGGTGTGGCACGCCTTGCACGGCATCAACCCGACGATTCGGTTGCACTTTCTTTCGACCGTCGACGGGATCCTCCTCGATCGGATTCTCGGTGCGTGCAACCCGTATTCCACGCTCGTTGTCGTTTCGTCGAAGAGCTTCTCAACGCGTGAAACGCTCGTGAACGCTTCGGCCGTCGACCAATGGTTGCTCGATAACGGCATTTCCGGAGTTGATCGAAACCGCCACATGGTGGTGGTTTCGGCCAACCCCGAGGCGACCGATCAGATGTGCCTGCCGGAAGCGAACGGCTTCAAGATTTGGAACTGGGTGGGCGGACGCTTTTCGCTCTGGGGGTCGATAGGGTTGCCGCTTGCGGTCGGTCTCGGGCCGCAGGCCTTCCTCGAGCTTCTGAAGGGTGCCGAGGAAATGGACGTCCATACGAAGACGAAGCCTCTCGAAGAAAATCTTCCCGCGCACATGGCGCTCGTCTCCTATTGGAATTCGGTCGAGCGCAACATCCCCACGCACTGCATCCTTCCGTACGACGAACGTCTGCGTTTGCTCGTTGACTGGGATCAACAGCTGGAGATGGAGTCGCTCGGAAAAATCATGTCGCCGAACGGGACGAAAGTCTCCCATTCGACTGGGCAGTGCATTTGGGGGGCGAACGGCAACGAAGGACAGCACAGCTTCTACCAGTGGTTGCGTGAAGGGTGCGGTTCGACGAGCATCGACATGCTCTGGTCGGTGTCGCCGGGACATCCTTTTGCGGAACACTATCGAGTGCTTCTCTCGAACGCCAAAGCCCAGGCTCAGGCTCTGGTCACGCGCGACACGAGTTCGGATCGCTACAACGTCCTGACGACGATCGAACTCGACGGCGTTACGCCGAGACGGCTCGGTTCTCTGCTTGCGCTCTACGAGCACAAGACGACGATGTTGGGCACGCTCTACAATATCAATCCGTTCGATCAGCCCGGCGTTGAATATGCCAAGGTGCTCTCCAAGAAACTGGAAAAAGAATTGCAAACGAACGAATGATTAATATTCTTTCCCGCAAGATTCTTGAAATCGAAAACATTCGCACCTTTTTGCAAGAGGAAATTGCAACGAAGGGCGAGTTGAGCTCAACCTCGGAGTCTGCGGGAGTCGAGGCCGTCGCCGGTTGGGGACACAAGCCCACGGCCGACAAGGCCCGGCGGAAAGCCAAAGACCTAGGAAAGCCGTATTTCGCACTTGAGGACGGCTTCCTTCGTTCCGTCGCGTTGGGGTGCAAAGGGGCGGAGCCGCTTTCGCTCTCGGTCGATCCCGTAGGCGTCTATTACGACGCAACAGAGCCTTCTCAACTTGAAAAGTGGCTCAACGATTGGGAGTCGTGGATGACGCCCGAGCTCGAAGAACGAGCTCGGGATGCCGTGCGGCGTCTGCGTCTTTACGACCTTTCCAAATACAACAACGCCCCGAGTTTCACGACGGACGACGAGCTGCGCCTGCGCAATGCCGTGGGTGCTCGTCCCGAGTCGCGCCTTATTCTTGTCGTGGACCAAACGGCGGGGGATGCGAGCCTCACCTTGGGCGGCGCCGACGATGAGGCGCTTTCACGCATGCTTGCCGATGCGATGAAGGAACCGAACGCCGTGGTTGTTGTGAAGACGCACCCGGATGTCGTAGCCGGCAAAAAGCAGGGCGCTTTGAAGCATATCCCCGAGGGAGTGCACGTTCTGACGGAATCCTTTGCGCCGCTCTCTTTTCTGAAGATGTTCGATGCGGTCTATACGGCAACCTCACAGTTGGGCTTTGAAGCTCTGATGCTCGGGAAGACCGTGCATACGTACGGCGCGCCCTTTTATGCGGGCTGGGGTCTCACCGTGGATCACGGTAAGGTTCCGGAACGTCGTCGTGCGCGCCCTCCGTTTGAAGCCGTGTTTGCGGCCGCCTACATGCGTCTTTGCCGCTATGTCAATCCCGTGACGCAAACTCGGATGGAAATCGAGGAGGCGATCGACCTTTTGGCCGAACAACGTCGTCAGAATGAACGCAACCGCAAGCACTACGTCGCGATCGGTTTTCGCTACTGGAAAAAGCCCCACGTGCGCGCGTTCCTTTCGGGAACCGCTTCTCGCGTTGACTTTGTGTGGGACGTGGAGGAGGGGCTCCGAAAGGCTGCAGCGTGCGGAGCCGAAGCCGTCCTTTGGTCGTCGAAATGCACGGACGAGGTGCTTGAGCGGGCGCGTGTTTTGAATGTGGTGCGACTGTGGCGCATGGAAGACGGTTTCATCCGCTCCGTGGGGCTCGGCTCGGACTTCAATCATCCGTACTCGCTCGTGCTCGACGAGAGAGGTATCTACTACGACCCGAAGCGCGAGTCGGACTTGACGAAGATTTTGCGTTCGGTTCCAACCCACCCCGACCGCGATCGCCTGATCGAACGGAGCCGTGCATTGATCGAACTCATTCGGGAGCACAACCTTACGAAGTACAACATGCCTTCGGACCCCGCGACGGAGGCGCTTTGCCGATCGTTCCCGAAGGAGAAGCGCATCATTCTCGTCCCCGGCCAGGTGGACGACGACGCGTCGGTGAAGCGCGGGGGCGGTCGAATTCAGTCGAATCGGGAGCTCCTGGAGGCGGTTCGGGACCGCAACCCCGACGGGTACATCGTTTTCAAACCCCACCCGGACGTCACAAGCGGAAACCGCATCGGACGGGTGCCCGAGGACGTGCTTGCTCGTTGCGCAGACCGCGTGCTTGAGGAGGGATCGCTCATTGACATCCTTCCGCACGTGGACGAGGTCCATACGTTGACAAGCCTATCGGGCTTCGAAGCCTTGATTCGCGGAAAGCGCGTGGTGACTTATGGGAAACCTTTCTATGCAGGCTGGGGATTGACCGTTGACGAAGCTGGTTCCGATGTGGGCAAGGGGGTAACCCTGAGTAAGGCGGAACTGGTAGGGGGAACTCTGATACTATACCCAAGCTATTGGGACTGGAAGACCGGTATTTTCTGCCGCCCCGAGGACGTATGTGCCCGGATCGTAAAAGGCGAACAGCCGGAAGTCGGCCCTTGGATCCGTTTTTGCCGCATTATTCGATCGATTCGCCGGAGGTTTTCGAAAAACTGAAGGTTGCGGGAAAATCGGTTCTATAACGAGGAACAAGGAAAAATCAATGAAATCGACATTGCGTGCGGGATTCGGCCTCGCTTTGGCAACGGCCGTTGTCGTTTTGACGGGGTGCTCCGCACCCCGCGGCCTTCAGCATGAGGTGACGCCGCCCGAAATCGTTCGGGATGCGCCTCAGGCCTCGGTTGTTCGGAACTTTGCCGAAGTTGCGGGCGGACTGGAAATCGGCACGACCACCGTGATGAATGACACGCCGCTCGGCGTCGCGCAGGTTCAGGTGGAGCGCGCCTTCAAGAACGCGCTCGGTGAAGCGTGCCGTCGCGTGATCGTGAAGAACAACGAAACCCAACGTCGCGGTGCCGTCTGTCAGGGTGCCGACGGTGTCTGGCGCTATGTCGATGCAAGTCTCTAAGTTTTCGGAGACGCTCTCCGAGCTCCGACACGGCCTGATCGTTCAGGGACGCGTGATCGGAGCGCTCGTGTTGCGCGAAATCCATACGATCAACGGCAACAGCCGGCTCGGGTATCTCTGGGTTTTGATTCAGAGTGTATTTGGAGTTGCTGTTTTCTGGGCAGCAAGATACTTCATGGGGGCTGGGCAAGCTCCTCATGGTATGAATATGGCTGTCTTCCTTGCATCTGGTTTTGCATTGTGGAGCATTTTTAACAATGGAATCGAACGATGCATGACAGCGGTGGATGGTAATCGGGCACTCCTGACTTTTCCGCAAGTGACGGAGTTGGATGTAATGATTGCCCGAGTAATCGTGATCTCTGCAACGCAGATTGTTACAGCAGTAATTATTGTTGCCGTAACACTTTTAGTCATGAGCGAGCCGATTGTTATTGGTAGCATTCCGTTGCTATTATTTTTGTTGATCGTAGTGCCAATGTTCTCGTTGGGGTGCGGGATGATATTGTCCTCTTTGGCGGTTTTTATCCCTGCTTTGGCAAAAGTAGTCCCCATGGTACTCCGGATTCTTTTTTTTGTATCGGGCGTTTTCTTTTCAGCTTCTGTTTTTAGCCAATCCCTTGCCGAGATTCTGATGCTCAATCCGATTTTGCATGCGATTGAATTGGCGCGAATGAGTCTTCATGAGCCTTATGCCGTATCGGGGGTAAGTTGGGCGTATGTTCTGTCCTGTGCGATCATGACTTGTGCTGTCGGGGGGTATTTGGAACGATACGTGCGAACACGTCGGAGGGATGAATGATCGAGCTGCAAAACGTCTGCAAACGGTACCGCGTCAAAAACGGGTGGCATACGGTGCTCGACAACGTCAACCTGAAGATCGAAGAGGGTAAGAGCATCGGCATTCTCGGTGTCAACGGCGCGGGGAAGTCGACGATGATCCGCATTATCGGCGGGGCCGAGCGACCGGATTCGGGGCGTGTCATACGAACGTCGCGTGTATCCTGGCCAATCGGCTTTGCGGGATGTTTTCATGGTTCGCTCTCGGGAAGAGAGAATCTTCGCTTTGTGGCGCGTGTCTACGGTGCGGATATCCGTAGAGTAACCGAGTATGTGGAAGACTTTGCAGAACTCGGCGACTACATGGACATGCCCGTGAAGACCTACTCTTCCGGCATGCGAAGCAAGTTGGCTTTCGGGCTTTCCATGGCCATCGGTTTTGATTTTTATTTGATCGACGAAGCCTATTCTGTCGGAGATGCGGCGTTTCGCCGTAAGGCCGACGCGGCTCTCGAAGCGAAGAAGGCTACATCGACTTTGATTTTTGTTTCTCACAGCATGGGAGCGGTGCGGCAAAATTGTGTGTGCGGCGCTGTCCTCAATGCCGGACGATTGGAATATTTCCCGGACGTCGAAGACGCGATCCGGTCCTATACGGAAATTTGTAATGCCAAACGAAGCTAACGCAAACGAGAAGCCCTTGGCTACGGAGCCTCAGAGCGCAACCTCCGTGAAGCCCGATGCCCCGAAGGCCCCGACGAGTCCAGCCAAACCTGTTGCTCCGCTGGCGCAGCCCCCGGCGGCGCCGGCTAAGCCCGCTGCACCGAAGGCGTCGGCTACTGCCACTCCGGTCAAGCCTGCCGCTCCAAAGGCTCAGGCCTCGGCGGCAACTCCTGCCGCGACGCCGTCGAAGGCTCAAGCGGCAGTAACCCCGAAAGAACAAGTGAACGGCGCACCTTCCGGAGGATCGAATTGGTGGTCGCGGCGCTCGACTTTTGAAAAGGAAGTCGGGCTCTTCGTGCTTTTGCCGACGTTGCTCACCTTCGGCTACTGCGCGTTCGTGGCTTCGCCCATGTACGTGTCGGAGACGAAGTTTGCTGTCCGTAATGCGGTCGAGCAGCCGATGGGGATCGATATTGCTTCTCAGCTCTTCAAGACCGCTTCGACCAGTGTCCAAGATGCACGCATCGTGGACGCGTACCTGCGTTCGCCCGATGTCTTCTCGAAGCTTGACGGTGAACTGCAGCTGACGCAGCACTACAGCGATACGAGCCGCGACTGGGTGTCGCGTCTTGCTTCGTCGCCGACGCTTTGGGACAAAGAAGCGTTCTGGCAACGTGTGGCTCAGCCGAAGATCGACGTCGACAGCGGAATCGTGACCTTTACGGTGCGTGCCTATACGCCCGACATGGCTCAAAATATCGCGGCTGGAATTTTGCGTCAGGGCGAAGCGCTCATCAACGAGATGAATGAACGCTCGCGCAACGATGCGATTCGTTTGGCCGAGTCCGAAGTGAAGGTTGCGCAGGAACGCATCGTCAAGGCCCAGAAGGCGCTTGAAACGTTCCGCGACGAACATAAGGAACTCGACCCGAAGGCAACGGCCACGGGCTTGCAGACCCTGGTCTTCGAACTCGAAGGGGAACGCTCGAAAGTGAAGGCCGAACTCGCCGAAGCGCGCTCCTACATGAAGCCGACGGCGCCGCAGGTGAAGGCTCTTGAAAAGCGCCTCGCTGCGGTGGAATCGCAGTTGAATGCGGAGAAGGCTCGCATCGCGGGGAATCCCGCAGGCGGGAATGCGATCAATTCCTGGGTTTCTCAGTATGAGAACCTGATGATTGAAAGCGAATTCGCGCAGAAGCAGCTCACAACTGCCATGTCGGCCTACGAGCAGGCCCGCTCGATGGCGTTGGCGAAGAGCCGCTATCTCGTGGCAATTCAGCAGCCCACCTTGCCCGACGAGTCGCGCTACCCCCGGACGTGGGTCTTCACGCTCTGTGCCTTCTTCGGTTTCTTCTTGATTTACGGTCTTGTACGACTCATCGTGGCCTCGATTCGCGAGCACGCGGGTTTCTAATGGATTTTTTGACTATGCGATTCAACCGAACGCGAATTTCGCTTCTCACCCTTGCCTGCATGACGACGGTGCTCGGTTCCGCCGGAGCCGTTGCGGCTACCGCCGCTGCGGTGACGACCGTCAGTCCGTTGAGCCTGGGGGTTTCAACCAATCCCGCTCCCGCGAGTACCGGGCTCGGTACGACGCCTTCGGCCATGCCCGCGGGCGTTCAGGTCGGCCCCAACGGTACGGTGATGACGGGTACTCAGCCGACGGGCTATACGCAGACACAGCTTCCTTCCGTGAACGTAGCCCCGCCCGCTTGGGCTCAGGGGCAGCTCGTGAGTGCCACCTCCGTCGCGCTCCGTCCTTTCGCCGCGAACCTCTTTGAAGGGCGATTCGCGAATACGTTCAGCGATGCGGCTTCGCCCAATTACGTTCTGGCTCCGGGCGACCGTGTGGTCGTCCGCGTGTGGGGTGCCCGTACGTTTGACGACGTGCTCGTTGTAGACCAGCAGGGGAATCTTTTCCTTCCCGAAGTGGGTCCGATCCATGTGGGCGGCGTCCGCCAAGAGAATTTGCTCTCGACCGTTCGCAGTGCCATTGCTCGCGTCTATACGGATAACGTACAGGTCTACGTCAATCTTCAGAGCGCTCAGCCCGTTGCGGTCTATGTGGCGGGTTTCGTGAACAACCCGGGGCGCTACGCAGGCGGCTCCGTCGACTCCATCCTCTCGTTCATCGATCGAGCGGGCGGGATCGACGTCGATCGCGGCAGCTATCGCCACATCGAGGTGCTTCGCAACAGGAAGGTTGTGGCGAAGCTCGACCTCTACCGCTTTGCTTTGGAAGGTAGCGTGCCCAATCTGCGCCTCAAGAACGGCGACGTCATTCTGGTGAAGGAAAAGGGGGTTTCGGTTTCCGCCTACGGTCTTCTTCGCGAAGAGGCCGAGTACGAATTCTCGAAGCCGTCCGTCGCGAAGGGTTCCGGGCTCATTGAGCTCGCTTCTCCGCTTCGCAACGTTTCGCACGTGAGCGTCACGGGGACGCGCGATCAGAAACCGTTCAATCGGTACTTTGATCTTGAAGAATTCCGTAAGTTTGCTCTGGCCGACGGCGACATCGTTGAGTTCGTTGCCGACAAGCCGGGTGAGACGATCATGGCGACGGTAAGCGGTGCCATTACCGGGGCATCCCGATACCCTGTTGCCAAAACGGTTAAGCTTAGAGAACTTCTGCGTCAAATCGAGGTTGAGCCCGAACTTGCCGCTACCGAATCGATCTATATCCGTCGTAAGAGCGTCGCTCGCGATCAGAAGGCCGTCATTCAGGACTCTTTGCGTCGCCTTGAGCAGACGGCTCTGACGGCGACCTCTTCGACGCCTGAGGAAGCTCAGGTGCGCGTTCAGGAAGCTCAGCTGATTCAAGACTTCGTGAAGCGTGCTTCACAGCTTGAACCCGACGGCGTGGTGGTGGTCTCTCGCGGCGGACAGGTCTCCGATCTGTGGCTCGAGGACGGTGACGAAATCGTGATCCCGCAGAAGTCGAACGTTGTTCTCGTGACGGGCGAAGTCGTTCTTCCGAAGGCTGTGGCCTTCGAGTCGAAGATGTCGCTCGACGACTACCTAGCCGCTGCCGGCGGGGTTTCTGCTCGCGCGAACGACAAACAAATTCTTGTTGCCAAGCAAAACGGCGAGGTTGGCTTGGCCGAGAAACTGGGAATTGGTCCGGGGGATCGAATCCTGGTTCTGCCTAAGGTTGATACCAAGGGCATGCTGATGGCGAAAGACCTGATGCAAATTATCTATCAAATTGCAGTAGCTACTAAAGTGGCTGTAGATCTGTAAGACCATACCATAAGGAGGAATAATGGTCAAAGTTATTGCGGAAATCGGTTGCAACCACAAAGGTGATTTGGCAATCGCGAAAGAATTGATTAAGTCGGCAAAGTTGTGTGGTGCCGATGTTGCGAAGTTCCAGAAGCGTACCCCCAAGGAGCTCTTGACGCCTGAACAGTACAACGCTCCCCATCCCAATCCCGCCAACTCGTACGGCCCCACCTATGGTGCGCACCGCGAGTTTCTGGAGTTCAACGTTGATCAGCACCGCGAGCTGAAGGAATACTGTGACGAGATCGGTATCGATTATTCGACGTCCGTCTGGGATATGACCTCCGCCAAGGAGATCGCGACGCTTTCCCCGTCCCTCATCAAGATCCCTTCTGCTGAGAACAACAACATTGAACTTCTTAGCTGGTTGTGCGACAACTACGGCGGCGAAATTCATGTCTCTTTGGGCATGACTACGCACGCTGAAGAGGAAGACTTGATTCGCCTTTTTGAAAGCAAGAATCGTGCGAAGGATGTGGTGGTTTATAGCTGCACTTCCGGTTATCCGGTTGCCTTCGAAGATATCTGCCTCTTGGAAATCACCCGAATCAAGAAGCAGTATGGCGATATTGTCAAGAGCGTTGGTTTCTCCGGGCACCATCTTGGTATCGCGGTAGATATTGCTGCGATTACGCTTGGTGCTGAATGGGTTGAACGTCACTTTACGCTCGACCGTACCTGGAAGGGTACTGACCATGCTGCGTCGCTTGAGCCCCAGGGCTTGGCTAAGTTGGTGCGTGATATTCACAACGTCGAAAAGGCTTTGACGGCGAAATCCAGTGAAATTCTCCCGGTTGAAGCTGTGCAACGAGCTAAGCTCAAGTATCGTCAGTAAATTTCTGTTTGGAGGTGGTTTTTAGAACAAAAATAGCTACTTCCATTGGGTTCCTAGGATAGGAGGTAATGCAGGTTATCCTGTGTCCTCCTTTTCTAGAAAAATTAGCCAAGGATTTCAAGCTTTATCCTTGGCTATTTCATATTGGAACTCTAGCTCTGCGTTGCCTTTTGCTGAGGTTCAGAACTTCTATTTACGGATCCGAGAAAACATGGCAAAACTGGGATTAATTTGTTGTATATACAACGATACGAGATACTTAAATCAACTTTTTAGGTCTTGTGAAAACATTCATGTCGATGACGTCAATATATATTTTGTTGATGACAATTCGACGGTAGACCTTGAGCCTTACTTCGAGGAAGTGTTAGCGAGACATAAAAATTTTAAGTTCCTACGAAATACTTCTGAGTACTTGGGTGCAGGTGCTGCTAGGAACTGCGTCTTGGATTTGGTTGACGATGAATATATTGGCTGTATTGATGCTGACGACTTTGTCGCCCCCACCTATCACCAACAACTAATCGATCTTATGGATCGATACGAACTAGAGTGCATCAAAACTGGATGGACGATTGTTCAAAATGGATCGCGTATTCAATCAAGACTTGAGGATGTGATCCCGCAAAATGAGATTTTGCCTGGGAATAATTACTTTGGCCCGTACAATAAGAGCAATCTTTATGATCGGCCGCACTCTTGGGCAGGCTTATTTAGAAAAGAGTTCCTTGATAAAAATAAAATCAGATATTCAAACTTATTCAGTGCTGAAGACCGTCTTTTCTGGACAAAATGTCTACTGTCTGCGGAGCGCCTTATGGCAATCCAGATTGAAAACGGATACTTTTACAGAAAAGAAAATGCAAACGATCGCCTGACGGCTGTTGGGAATAAGATACAAAACGATTATTTTAAAGCAGCTATTGAGATTATAGATTACTGCTTGACCCAAGATGTTCCCGTTGATGCGTGGAGAAAAATCATTACCCAAATCATAGCACTAACTGACTTCCACTACCGCAACAGAGAAAGACTTTCAGATATTGCTCTCTTTGATATGCACTATAAATGTTCCATTCTCTGCGAAAAGCTTAAACTCTGTCCAGAGTTCGAATTTATTTATTCTAAAATTTCAAAGCCGAGAAAGGATATGATTCGCATCTTTGAGAAGAAGGACTTCCGATATGAATAAAAAAGATCAACTGGTGGTATTTGCCACGTCATTAAGTCAGGTGGCATTTGCGGTCAATGTGCTCAAAAATCAATATGTCGACCATGAAAAGATATTGATTCTAGCAGATCCGGCAACCTATAATATGATTCCTCGGGATGATTTTTCCTCATATGTTACGGAATCAAATGAAGTTTTCGACCGAAAAATCTACTTAAACTCCTTAATGGGATTTAAGGAGCTTTCCAATAATACAAATTTTATTGAAATTGGAAATCTGTTAGAGGCTGAAGGCATTAGCCTAAGAGGAATTTCTGATTTGTTTATTGGTTTGCTTTCCACTAGACTTTATATTGAAGTTGCCAAGCTATTCTTTAATGCAAACATTTCCCTTATTTTTGATGGGATGATGAGTTTTGGTCCCCTGAGAGGAGATGTCTTCAAAGAGGGTTTGGCAGACCGGATAAAACACGTCTACTACGAAGATCTTTGCGCTGGAGTAGTTCCAAAATATTTGCCTGAGCTGCCCATCACTCCAGAGAAAATAGATGTTTCTTATGGCTCTGTTAAGGCAAATGGCAATAAAAAGCTTCTAGTGGCACTCCAATCGTTCTCTTACTCTCGAATCATGAGTGAGGACGAGGAGTATGCCTTCTATCAAAAATATATTGATGGCATTACACGCTTATTCAAAGGGTATGAGATCTATATCCTTCCTCATCCTAATAATGCCTCCAAGGTAGTTGACACTCTAAATGTGCCAACTGCCACTTGGCTCGATAATTCAAAATCCGGCGAGGACCATGTTCTGAATCTTAATATTGGAATTGTTACTTCAGTCTTTAGCACATTGATGTTCCGTGCATCAAAAATGGGGGCTAAGTGTTTTTCGTTTGGTACTGATGAGCTTCTTTTGAAGCTGCGACCATATGAAAATAGCAATAGGATTCCAGTAATTTTGTCGAGATATTGTTTCCCGTGTTTCGATGAGCTTCCGGAAGTTGGCTCAAGATCCGAGTTTATCAATAGGGTGATGACCTTTGAGCCCAACGTACAGAGATTAAATGAAATTCTTGGTGTTAGTTCCGTTCTGGTAAAGCCCTCTTTAAATTCTGTTCTTGATCTTAATGCTGATAATTGCATAGAATCCTTGTCTCCTTTTGAGCGTGGGCTTTTGCTTGCCGGTTTGCCGGTTAGTCGCGTACCAGGTATCTTAAAAGGTAAACAGCATTTAATTCGACGCAACGTTCCAGACTCTTCTCAGCTACTTTTAAAGATCAAAGAACTTGAAGGCAAGGTTGTCGCTGAAAAAGGAAAGCGAGAAAGAATTAACAATTCCCTTTCTTGGAAAATTACTAAACCTATTCGATATTTTGGCGAGCTGTTTAAAAAATGATTAGCAATCAATACGTAAATGATTCTTCAAATGAAGCCCTTCCTGAAGTTATCTTGCGACAGAGGAAGGAGTTCACATCTATTGATAAAACAAAAATTCAATCTCCCGAAAAACTCGTTCAGAATGTGTCCGAGATTTTTGCTGCCACAGGGAAGTATGTGTTAAATGTAAATGACTACGACTTCCATGTGTTTTTTAATAAATGCAAAAGGAGTTCAAGTTCACAAGTAAAAAAGCTCTACGTTTTCTTTTTTGCTGCTCGTTCTTTTGAACGAAAGGATGGGAAAGAAATATTTCGTGCTCTCCCATTTTATCCCAGATGGTCATATTCGCAATTTCTGGATGGCGATGTGCTCTGTATTGAGGATCCAATGTACTATAAGTACAATGATCTTCATATTGGTTGGATGTTTGGGTCTCCTGAGTTCAACTTATTAGATGCAGCTAAGGACTTTATTGGGAAGAGCATTAAAACTGGCGGTTATGATATAGAGAATGTTTATCTGGTAGGCTCTTCTTGTGGGGGTTATGCCGCTTTGCAAATTGGAGCGAAATTGTCAGGTTGCAAAGTTATAGCAATCAATCCTCAGATATACATTCAGAACTATAGCTACTATTTCCAAAAATTCTGCAATAAACTGAATATAACCCAAGCACATATTGACGATGATAGATATGGGCGTTTCAGTACAGAAAAATTACTAAGGGAAAGCAAGAGTACCTTTGTTATTGCTGCTAACCTCTTGTCAAAGGAGGATTACAACGACCAAATTTTGAGGTTAAATGAGCATTACAATCTTAAATTAAACTATGGTGTCAATCAAAAAGACAATGTCAAGATTTGGCTGTATCTAGCCGAGTCCGCAAATCCTCATTCTACGATGGAGGATAACAACTTAATATATGCTCTGATTAACCTCTGTACAGATAATTTGCCCCCTCCCTTATATACCATATTTTCAGATATTTGGGCGAAGAATTTCGAATTGCAATCAAAGATAAATGCAAAACCTAAAGTAGAAACAGTAACAATTAAAGCCGAAAAAGTGGAGGTTAAGCCACCTCGGAATTTCAAAACGGAACTCCGGTGTGGTCAAAATCATGATCAAGAAAAACTTCTAGTCGTGTGCTCACACAAGGATAGTTTCGCATTCTATAAATATGACTTTGGGTTTAATACCTTATTTATTTCTGACTCTCAGAATACCTACTTTACTTTATATGCAGGACGTTTGACTGATTATATCAAGTCAATTGTTTTGCAGAAAGGGATAAAGAAGGTTTGTTTCTTAGGTTGTTCCAAAGGTGGGTTTGCCGCTATTCTCTTGGCCAGTCTATTAAGCAAATACTGCCCCGAAATAGAGGTTCGCTTTGCAAGCTTTAGTCCTCAAACACGCATTTACCCAAAAAATGAGAATCTTTATTTCCCTTCATATGCTCAACTATTGAGTCGAAGTGAGTCCGATGCAGCTATAAAGACCTGCATGCAACAATACGGAGACCTTCCTGGAAAAATCTTCAAGGGGATATTTATTATTCTGAATTCAACGAACCAGATTATATTGAACAGCATAGAATTAAATCTGTTAATGTGATTAAACATCCTTTACCATTTTCTTTCCATGGTGCAATATCTGCATTCGTAACAAATACTAAGGATGGGGCAGCCGTTGAGGGATTGGTTAATAGCATCTATAGAAATGCCGGTAGAGAGATTGATCTCGGAGCATCTTTACCTAAAGATCCCCAAACTCTAGTCCAAGAAATTAAGAATGCTAGAATACCAACCCTTAGAAAGTTGGTTTTCGACATTTTCTATGAAAACTAAAACTCATTTTTGAGCGCAGGATTTTGGTTTGCTGTACTTATTGTTGTTTCTATAGCAAATCAAAACAATTTAAGGAGACTTCTTCTTCAGAAGAGGTTTCCTTTTTTGATAATTTTGATTTTTCATTCCATAATGTTGCTAAAATTCCTGGTTTCCTGGATTCTGGACAATTTAATTATATTGTGATTCCAAAATTGAGCTTGAATTGATCGGATAAGTGTTCATCCATGGAGTGAATCGTGATAAAATCAAAAGATGAGGTTCATTTTCAAATGAATAGGCCGAAGGTTAACTGATAGTTTTTCGTCATTAAATCTTAAGGAGTTAACTATGAAGTTTGCGACAATCATACCTGCACGAGGAGGCTCTAAAGGTATTCGCTTGAAAAATATTCAAGAAGTTGGTGGAGTGCCCTTAGTCGCTCGTACTGTTGAGGCTTCTTTGAAGAGCTTAGTTGGTGCCCCAACATTTGTTGCTACTGATTCTCAGAAAATCGCAGATGTTGCTAAAGCTGCTGGGGCCCAAATCATTTGGCGTACGGCTGAAATCAGCTCCGATACCGCCAGTTCGGAAAGCGTCCTCCTTTTTGCTTTGGAAAAGCTTGAAGAAAAACCTGAATATATAGTCTTCCTTCAGTGTACCTCTCCTTTCGTGAGCCATGATCATATCAATTTTATTTTGAATAAAATTGAAAAAAGTGATTATGATTCCATGTTTGCCACGGTTAGTAACCATCGATTCCTCTGGAAGACTGACGATAAAGGAATTGCCTATGGCGTCAACCATGATGGGAAACTTCGTAAACGGCGTCAGGAACTTGAACCAGAATTCCTCGAAACCGGCGCAATTTACGTAATGAAGACGGATACCTTCCTTGCAGAAAAGACTCGCTTCTGTGGAAAAGTGGGTGTTTGCAATTTTGACGATGAAATTCTGCCGTATGAAATCGACAGTCAGGCAGATTTGTTAATTGCTCGCGGGATTACAGCTACTCTTTCTTCTGAAAAATACAGCACTAAAGAAATCATTAAAGATGTTAAAATCTTGATCAGTGACTTTGACGGCGTTTTTACGGATGACAAGGTCTATGTCGACCAATACGGCAATGAGACGGTACGATGTGATCGATCGGATGGTCTGGGCATTGAGATGCTGAGAAAGAAAAATATTCCTGTCATCGTTATTTCGAAAGAACGAAATCCCGTCGTCTCAGCACGATGCAACAAGCTGAAGATTGAGTGCCATCAAGGGATTGATGACAAGGTTGCGGTTATTCATAAAATTATTGCCGATCGTGGGCTTTCGCTTCAAAACGTATGTTATATCGGGAATGACGTCAATGATGTTCCGTGTTTGAGCATTGCAGGGTTGCCAGTCACTCCTAATGATGCCAAGCAACAGGCTAAGGAAAAGGCCAAATTGATTTTGAAGGCTACCGGAGGTAATGGTGCCATTCGCGAGATTTGCGATATTTTGATGGAGGAATAATATGGCTTCGACTTATAAGAATGGAGAAAAAGGTCAGCGTCCTTGGGGCTCTTGGGAAGTTGTCAAGACGGATGATAGCTACTGCTTAAAGCGCCTCGTTCTTTCTCCCAATTCTCAAATTTCGGTCCAAAGACATCAGCACCGTTCTGAGACGTGGATCATTACTCGTGGTACGGGCAAGGTTCGTATTGAAGAGCAGACTTTCGTTGCAAACACCGGCGATATCTTCAATATCGAAAAAATGGAAATTCATCAATTGATGTCAGGGCCCGAAGGCTTGGAAGTTATTGAGTTGCAAACCGGAGAGTTGCTGGATGAAAAGGATATCGAAAGATTCTGACCCAAGAATCTTATTGATTTCCCGCCACGATTCTTTTACAAAATTAGCAGTAAGGTACGCCTTACTGCTAAAACAATATGGCTGGGATGTTAATCTTCTCATATTAAATCCAAAGCTTATACCTCAACGCATATTGAGTAGCGTCGTCGATACTCTGAATAATGCTGCAATTCCGACTGTTCAAGCTTCAGATGTCGATATAAAGAAGTACGATGCGCTTTTCTTTCTTATCACTGGTGGGATACTTAAGAAACTTGCTATTGATTGGAGTTTGCAAAGTCCTGATAGACCATTCATAATTTCGGCCTATCCTGGCCTCATTTACCAAAATGTTTTTGATGGATTTATTTCGCGTAGCCTTTCTGATCTGATTTTATTACCGTCCGAATTCGATTTGCAAAACTATTATAAGTTTTGTCGAAGATTTGACCTAACGCCTGTTGCCGTTACATCCGGTTTTTTTAGCAATTCTAAATTCGATTGCCTTGAAGATGTTTCGAAGGAGGACTTTGTTTTTTCGGAACAGTCTGTAGCCCCAAATACCATTCTTGAGCGAAAGTATCTATCTAAAAAACTCGTAGATTTTGCGAAAGCTATCGCTCCGCGGAAACTTTATATCAGTCAGCGTGTGAAGGAAGGTGAACCGGCTTTATTCAAGACAAAATTTTCTATTGTCGATGGAATTGAGTCTATCGGTAAGCCAGGTAATTTGATCTTTAGCAACAGGCCTGCGCTTTCACTTATTCGTTCCGGTGCATCGAGTCTGACTGTGAGTTCTACTGTTGGCGTCGAAGCATTGGAGTTCACGGATAGGAGCTACTTTATTAAAGATTTTGGGCCGTCGGAACAGGTTGGAGGGGATTTCTTTGTCGATTCCGGAACTTATGTTTCTTTTGAGGATTTAATTAAAGGGAAACGTCCGACTGTCGATCTCGAGTGGAAGAGGCAACACTATGAACTGCTTTATCCGGAGTTTATCAATAAAGTATTTTTAGAGTTAATTCGTTCTCCCCAAAAATACGGCATTGGAAACTACGCAAAGGTGATTTCTGAGGAACTTGCAACTTTTCCTCATTCGAAAATCCCCTCTAGGAAGCCAACTCATAAGATCAGACGATGGTTGTTCAGCTTGTTTACTCGAAGTTGAAAGTCTACTAAAATAGTTGTAGTTCTACGGAGCGGTTCGCCGGATTCCAACGATCACAGGCCGACCGCTCTCTTTGTATTGTTTTGAAGTAAACAGTTATGTCCACAATCACGAAGCTCCTCCTTTCGTCCGCCGTTGCAACCCTAGCACTCTCCCTCTCGGGTGGAGCTTGGGCCGCGACGACCATCCGTCTTGCCCATACGGCGAACGTCTCGCACGTGCACCACGAAGCGGCTTTGCAGTTCGCCCAGAACGTCAAGGACCGCACGAAGGGCGAGTATGTGGTGGAGGTCTACCCGGCGGGTGAGCTCGGCGACCAGCCTGCGCTCGCGGAGCAAGTGACGCTGGGTGCGCTCGACCTCTCGGTCGTGTCGCTCGGCAATATGGCCATGTATGCGAAGGAGCTCAATGCGATGACGGCTCCGTTCCTCTTCTCCGATTACGATCAGGCGCACAAGGTGATCGACGGGTTCGTGATGGGTTGGATGAACCAAAAGCTCGAAAACCACGATGCCGTGGGCCTTTCGATGTTCGACTACGGCTTCCGTCAGACGACGACGAAGGGCGTTGTCGTCAACTCGGCCGACGACCTCAAGGGGGTCAAGATCCGCGTTCCGCCTTCGACGGGGTTGCTCGCCGCGTTTGACGCGATCGGCGCCAACACGCAGCGCATCGCCTATTCGGAGCTCTACACGTCGCTGAAGCAGGGCGTCGTTACGGGCGAAGAAAACCCCGTTTTCACGATCCTCGCCGACTCGCTCTACGAAACGCAGGATCAGTTGGCGCTCACGAACCACTACTTCGACTGCCAGGTGTTCCTCGCCAACAAGACCTTCTTCGACGGGTTGCCTGCCGAGGTGCAGCAGATCCTGAAGGAAGAAGCCGTGAAGGCGCAGGACCTGACGCGCGACAAGGTCTCGCACGGCGAAGCCGCCGCCATTGAGGAACTTAAGAAGAAGGGCATGAACGTCACGGTCCCGAACCGCGAATCGTTCGTCGCGAAGATGAAGCCCGCGTACGAGAAGGTGAGCGAGCTCTCCGGGAAGGGCGCCATGGACGAACTCCTCGGCGCAATTGATAAAATCAAGTGACGCGCTAACTTGATTGAACCCCGGTCGGCCGCGTCGGACGTATGTCCGTCGCGGCCGCATGCTTCCCATGACCCTATTTTTCATTTTCGCGGCCGTGGTGGTCCTCCTCTTTCTGGGGGTGTCCACGGCCGTCACGATGGGCTTTGCGTCCATTGCCACGTATCTCTTCGCGGGCGGTGACCCGGCAAGGCTCTTCCTCGTGCCGCAGCGCATGTTCTCGCAGGTGTCGGGCATCACGCTGATGTCGATTCCGTTCTTCCTCCTGATGGGAAACCTCATGTCGGTGGGTGGAATCTCGAAGAGTCTCTTCGGGTTCGGGCGCGTGTGCCTCGGGCACCGCTGGGGCGGGCTCTCGAACGCCGCCATTGCGGCAAGCATCGTGATGGCCGCCATGTCGGGGTCGGCTGCGGCGTGTGCCGCAGGGATCGGTTTGATCGCCATTGCCGAAATGACGCGCGCGGGCTACAGTAGGTCCTTTTCCTGCGCCACGATTGCGGCGGGCGGTGCGCTCGGGCCGATTATCCCGCCGAGTATCACGCTGATCCTCTACGCGGGGTTGACCTCCACGAGCGTCAATTCGCTATTTGAAGCGGGCGCGCTCCCGGGGCTCTTGTTGGGGCTCGCTTTCATGGCGTGGTCTTCGTACATCAGTTACAAAAACAACTATGCGAAAGCGGCCCCGGAACCCTATGCGGTGCGGTGGGCGGCCTTCAAGGAAGCGTTCTGGGCCCTTTTGACCCCCGTCATCGTGATCGGCGGGATCTTCGCGGGGCTCTTCACGGCGACGGAAGCCGCGGCCGTGGCGTCGCTCTACGTGATGTTTCTCGGGTTCTGCATCACGAAGACGTTGCACGTGAAGGACCTTCCCCGCATTTTCTGGGAGACCGTAGAGCAGACGGCAAAGGTCATGTTCGTGATCGCAACGGCCGGGTTCTTTCAGTTCGTGCTTCTCTACACGCGCATCCCGCAGGAGACGATCGGCTTCATCACGGCGAACTTCGCGACCATGACGCCCGTGATCCTTCTCATCATCGCGATCCTCGTCATCATGGGGTGCTTCATGGAGGGGACGGCGATTCTCCTCATCACGGTGCCGATTTTCGTGCCCTTGGCGAAGAGCTTCGGCTACGACGTGACGCAACTCGGGATCGTCATGTGCATTGCGCTCGCGATCGGCGTTCTGACGCCGCCCGTGGGGTTGAACCTTTACGTGCTTTCCTCCATCACCGGAGAACACGTCATGAATATTGCAAAGGACGCCGTCGGCTACGTCCTCATCATGATTCTCATGGCCGTGGCGGTCGCGTTCGTGCCCGAGCTCTCGGTCGGGTTCGCTCAACTGATCGGGGAATAAGACGATGTACTCGAAATTCGAAACGATCTTCAGTCGCGTGACGCAGGCGGCATGCACGTTCTTCCTCGCGGCGATCTTCGTCATGTTCCTCTTGAACGTCTTCGTGCGGTTCGTGCCGATCTACAACTTCACGCAGACGGACGACTGGATCCAGTTCTGCCTCATCTGGATGATCTTCCTCGCGGCCGCGGAGCTCGTGCGTACGAAGAACCACTTCGTCGTTGACGTCGCGACCTCGCAGATCGCTTCCCCCGCAGTGAAGCGGTGGATGCGCGTCGCGGTGCTTCTGATCGAGCTTGTGACTTACGTCGTCATCTGTTGGTACGGCGTCGTCTGGGTGATGCGCTCGAACGCCCACATGCAGTCGATCCCGTGGATGGAGGTGCGCTACGTCTACCTCGCCATTCCGGTAAGTGCTTTTTTCATGGCGGTCTTTGCCGTGAAGCAGTTGGGGGAAGTGGTGTTGGGACGGATCGAACCGACGGCGACGCGGGATTGACGCGTTGAGGCTTGACCGACAAGACGTCAAACGAGGAGGGGTAGCGGAGAACGCTGCCCCTCTTTTTCGAGCGTGTGCGTCGAGGACGCACACGAAGTGAGAGTTCGTTCTTTCGATGCTCGAACGGCTTTTCCGGTGTTCGCGTCGTACGGTACGGGAGAAGATTGCTCGGGTGACCCTTCGTATGAAGGGGTGGGTGGAAGTAGCAGGAAGCTGGAAGAGAGGGGACGCTACGGGGATGCAGAGGCACCGATGAGAGGGGAAGCAGAGGGCGCGAAATGACGGAACCCGACGAGCGCCCGCGGTGATAGGCAACGGGACGAAGGGCACCCTGAACAATGGGGTCTCAATTTCAGGGTGGCTCGCATTTCCTACGTCTGTCTGGTTCTACTTTGGATCAGCTGTGTTATTTAACCTGTTGCTCTCCCCAAGCGAGCGCATCCACTCGCCGGAAAGGAATGCCATCAAACATCGTAACGATTCGTTGATCTTTTGTTTCCTGATGAACCAAAATGCTTCGGGTGTTAGCGCACTGGAGACGTAGGTAGGTTTCCACATCGCGGTTTCCATAGAACGCAAAACGCGCCCCTGCGAGTGTCGGGACGAGTGACTGAGCTCGTAGCATCAGTTCATACAGATTGTGCCCCTTCTCATGTGAGTTAACATCGGGTGCAATGGGATGGAGTAGAGACTTCTGGATGTTTGCAATGCGTACGACGTATCTCCAATCTCGAAGGATAAAACTGTATTTCCAAGAATAGGTGGTCTTGTAACCATGAGATAAAATATAGACAGGACCATTATCGTCTATTGTGAGACCAGCTGATGTGTTTCGAGGATAGACACAGTGACAGGTATTTGGAGACCATCCGACAAGCCAAATTGAGGTAAGATCGCCCTCTCTGCCTCCAGCATCAATGATATTCTTTGCACTATTGAATCGATCAGAAAGAGTACTGAAATTCTTAGAAAAACCTGAAAAATTGTGTTCGCAATCAAAGAGCATTTTTTCGAACTCATGACTTAGCTGCTCAAGAATGGGACGTTCTTCAGGGCACTTCCGTAAATTCAACCCATTGACTTCAAAGGGATAACGGAGCGAAAAG